>OBZB01000123.1_pt1 | contig 19879 bp, 10 predicted proteins | sample 1476861 | NCBI WGS metagenome assembly OBZB01 (sample SAMEA2580226, study PRJEB22360) | human gut metagenome | biome: human gut; feature: human-associated habitat; material: faeces | place: Denmark | collected 2008/2010
CTCGAAGCCGCCGCTCGAGGCGCCGTTGTTGTCGGCACCCGGGTACCAGTACCCGTAGCCGCTCGCCTTGTCGCCGGCGTTGACCACCGCCCACGAGCTGAGCAGCGAGGTGTATGCCAAGCGCAGCAGTTCGAATGGATCGCCGTCGGCGTACAGCGCGTCGCGCAGCAGGGACCACCCGCCCATCTGCGACATGTAGCTCAGCGTGTAGTGCGCCGAATCGCCGCGGATGTCGCTTCCGGTCAGGTAATAGGCGTTCTCGAGCGACCCGCGGCAGGCGATGTTGCTCGCCCGCTGCCGCAGGTCGAAGCGTTCCACATCGGCCGGCGTGTACGTGATCAGGCTGCGGTCGTCGCTGTTCCACACCGCCGCGGCATGCGTACGCCCCCAATCGACCAGCGCCTGGGTGCTTTCGAAGCCGGTGGTGTCGAAGGCGTACTCCGAACCGAACAGATCCTTCGCCTCGCGGATGAAGAAGTCGGCCTTCCTCCCCCATTGGAATTCGAGGCGACGGGCCGCCACCGCCATATGCTCCTCGCGCAGCGCCGCGATGACGTCGGCGATCACCAGCTCGTTGTAGAACCCGGTCCGGTAAGGGTTCCACGTACTTGAGCGCGTGCCGCTCCAGCCATAGCTCTGCTCGATCTCCGCGGGATATTGGTACATGGCCAGGAACGTGCCGTATGCACGGCGCAGGTACTCCTTGGCCGGCAATGAAACGGCATCGGGATGCGCGCTGGCGATGCGGTACATGTTGAACCACAGCAGCGCGACGTGCGGGTAGTCGTACAGCCTCCATACGTGCAGCAGCTCGTTGGCGTTGAGATTCTGCCGCCCCCGGCAGTCATGCCAGTCGGGCACGCCGTACACCGCGTAGGGGTATTCCTCCGCGTCGGTCCGCTGCAGACCGCCCCACACGAACCGGTCGCAGTAGCGGTTCAGCGCATCGATCTCATCAAGGTCCGGCCGTTCCGCGTTCTTCGACGACAGGAACGCCGGTCGGGACAGCCCCGGGTCATCGCTGGCGATCGCGTAGCGCGTACGCCACGGCATTTCGCCATGGTGATCGGGGTCGAGCATCTCGCCGGTCAGGGTGTTGCGGTCGCGCAGCAAGCCGTCGTACCATACGTCACTGTCCCGGACCTGGCAATCCTTGATATAGCGTGCGCGCGCATCCACCACTTGGCCTATCGGCAGCGTGGCGAAGCACTCCAGCCAACCGACGCGGCCATCGCCGTACCCGATGCGCAACCGGTTCTCCCCAAGACGATTCATATGGACCCGCACCAGCATGCGCCGCGCGCCCGGGACCGAGGGATCCTCCTCATCCCGTTCCACGCGGATCGCCGTATCGTCGGAGTACTCGGCGGACACGGTCATGTTGCGGTATCTGCCCCGCAGCAGCACGAGCGCATCCTGATCACGGGGCACGGTCAACCCAGGCAGCACCCGCACATCGACCTTCCCGGCGTCCACCAGCCGCCTGCGCGCATCCTCATAGCCGGATGCCCATTGGAAATCGAACACGTAGCTGCGGCGCTCGCCCGGCGCCAGCACCAGCGACGTCACCGGCAACCGCCAGCGACCGCCCGGAACCCGTTCCGCCCGTTCGGCGGGCGCCAGCCCCTGGCAATGGATGGTGTATACCCGCTCATGGCCTCCGTCCAGACCCTTGTCGTCGAACAACTCCCATGACGTGCCGTCGTGTGGCGTGCACACCAGGTACGGCGGGGTGCCGTCGCACGGCACCCCCACGATGAACGAGTTGTCTCCGGCGACCTGGCTGTGGCGGATCATACGCTGCGAGGTATCGGTGCCCCACGCCATCGAGCTGTTGAGCATGAACGGCATGCGCAGATCGGTGATGGTCAGGGGGGTCTGACCGGTGTTTTCCACCATCGCCTCGTATCGCAGCGCTTCCGGCAATGCGGAGAATCCCATGGACAGACGAGCGCCGTGCCCGTCGACGCATACCGACCCGTCATCGCCGGAGTACGCCGACTCGTCCGCCGTGGACAGCGTGTTCCCGTCGGCGAGTTCGATGGCAAAATCGCCGAAGGCGCAATCGGGGTCGATGGCCTCCACACTGCCGGCAGTGGCGGTCAGGCTCGACAGCCTGCCGTCCGTGATCGTCGCGCAGTACACGTCATTGACCAGCTGGCGGTTCACGTGCAACGAGGGATGTCCGTCGGCGAAGTGATGCGCGATGGCACGCATGCCGTTGACGCCCGAATGGAACGACAGCGGAGTGCGCCCCCGGCCGACCAGCGTTTCCGCGACCTGCACGTCCGTGCGGGCGGCGCCATACAACACGGCCCATTCCTGTCCTTCGCCCGGTTCCAGATGCAACGGACGAGCGGGATTGACCCAGGGATGACGTGGGGTGGCACCCCGCCGATTGGCGGCGAACAAGTAGCAGCGAATCGTGCGCCGATCAGCCAAGGTCTCGCACATCGCGAACTGCGTCTCGCCCACCGGCGCCATCAGCAGCCGATCGGATCCGCGGTTGCCGGGCAGCCACAGATAGTAGTCCTCATATTCCGGGGCGACGCCGGGCTTGAAATCACGTTCAGCCTGACCGCCCACCGCCTCGGCGTCGATGTCGATGAACACATCCGGCAGCGTCACATCGCCCGTCCCGACGTTATCGACGCGCACATGCAGCACGCACCAGTGTTCGTCGCCGGCCTGCTCCTTGTCGCATGACTCGATGCCGATGCGCAGACCGGCGTTCCTCCAATCGGATTCGCCGCTCAACTCGCGCAGCGTCCCACCGTTTTCCCATACGCCTCCCAGACGCACCGATATCGCATTCATCAGTTGGAGACCTTCCATTGCAAAACTCCCCTCGCATTGTTCGTCCACGGCCGCGCCTCCGCGCACGGCCGGCACGCTCCGCGCCGCATCGCCGCGGACCGGCCACCCATCGTGTATGACAAGAGCCGAGCAATCCCCCGCGATGCCGCGGGGAATACGCTCGGCTCGCTATATCACCGACGCAACAACCGTCGATTCATGGTCGGCCATGACCGGCGAACACCGTCAGCCTTCCTTGGCGTACTTGTCGTACCACTTCTGCCAGATCTGGACATTCTGGTCAAGACCGGCGGCCTCCAGCTTCTTGACATAGGCGTCCCAACCGTCGTCGACGCCGCCCTTGGTGATCCAGTTCGAGAACTGGGTGATCGCGTAGTTCATCAATGTGGTGTTGTTGTTAGCCAAAGTAGCCTGATCCGCGGAATCCGGGATGACGTAGGCAGGCATGTAATTCTTGGTCTGCTCGATCTTCTTGTACGTCGGCTTGTAGACGTCATCGGCGATGGTGAACTCCTCGATGTTGGTCGTGGTGCCGTTCTTGCCCGTCACCTTGACGTCGGGACGAATCCAGCCGGCGAAGTTGCCCGAGAGCATCTGGATCTTGGAGGCCTCCGGGTACACCTGCTGCGTGACCTCGTACTCGGTGTCGCTCTTCTTGGTGGTGAACTCGGGAATGGCGCCCCAGTATTGCTCGACGGACATCTCATTGCTGTACAGCGCGTTGATGAGCTTGTAGATGGCCTCCTTGTTGGGCGCGTCAGCCGCGACGGACAGCTTGCCTGTGCCGAACTGCAGATCGTCGGAAGCGTAATCCCACACCGGGTCAGGCCCATCGGAGGTCTCCTTGAGCGGCGGGATCGACACGTACTGGTCGGCGTACTTGCTGCCGAACAGCGCGATCTGGTTCCATCCGAACACCGCGCCGGCGGTCGGCACGTCGCCCTGCATGCTGGCGGTGAACTTGGAGTAATCCTGCGTCAGCGCCTGAGCCGGCAGCAGGCCCTCGCTCACCAGCTTGTTCAGCCACGTCGCCAGACGCTTGAAGTTGTCGGAGGTCAGCCACGGCTTGACCTTGCCATTGTCGACATACAGGCCGTACTGGCTCGCCTGGTTGCGAGTCTGGGTCACGATGCCGCTGGAGGAGAGCAGCACGAAGGGGTTGTTGTCGGAGAAGTTCGAGGTGCCTAGCGCCGGGAAGGTGAACGGGACCTCATCGGCCTTGCCGTTGCCGTTCGGATCCTCGGTTTTGAAGGCCTTGAGCATGGCCTCGAATTCGTCCCATGTGGTGGGTGTCTTCAGCCCGAGCTTGTCGAGCCAGGTCTTGTTCACCATAAGATGCGAGCTGGAACCACGGAAACCTTCCGGTCCAGCGTTCGGCAACGTATAAATGTGTCCTTCCAGATCGGTGGACATTTTCTTCGCGTTCGGATAGGTGTCGAACATCTCCTTGACATTGGACAGCTTGTCGACCTGTGGGGCAAGGTCCTCGAACGAACTGCCGAATTGGACCATATCCGAGGTGGTGAAAGCGCTGATTGACACATCGGGGATCTTGCCGGCGCCGAGCGCCGCCGACTTCTGCTGGCCCCACTGCGTGGGGTCGAGATCGGTCCATTGGATCTCGCAGTCGCACGCGGCCTCGAGCTTCTTCGCCCAGGACATGTCCTTCATCTTCGGGCTATTGGCCGTATCGTGCACGACGCTGACATGCACGATGGGCTTGCCGTCGGCATTGGTCTGCGTCTGCGCATCGCTGCCGCCGCAGGCGGCAAGACCGGTCATCCCCAGACCGACGACCGCCAAAGCCGCCGTGGCACGGCGAATCGTCACTGTTGCGTATGTCTTCATATCGCTTCCGTCTCCTTCATTGGACACTGTTTAGCCATAAAGAAAGGGCTTTCTTATTAAGAAGTAATTCCCTTGTATCTTATAACTTTTCTTTATGAAAAGCGCTTTCTTTATATCTGCAAATATAGCTACCGCCACCATGCTTGTCAACCCCGACGCGGCACATTGCCGCCATACGGAGTTTCGTCGGATCGCTCAGCAGGCTTCCGGTCATCATCATTCGCGATCAGCGATCTGAGGGGCAAAAGAACGGCCTTGCAGGCCTCTTTCGGCGATGTGAGAGGTAAGACACGCGCGTACCCCGACCGCCATTACGCCATTGCCGCTCGAGATCCCCTGCAATTCAGCCGCGAACGACGCGCGGGATACCCCTTACATCGCAGAAAGAGGCCTGCAGGCCCCTGTTTTTACCCCTGAGATCGGGAAATCACGCCGTGGGCAGCCTGCGCACCCCGGCGCACCCGCCCCACACCCCACGCTCCCGGCACGGCCGAACCACTTTGTTCGAAAAAACAAAAAACCCTCGCTTTCGCGAGGGTCATTGGCTGGAGTGCCTGGACTCGAACCAAGAATGGCTGAACCAGAATCAGCTGTGTTGCCAATTACACCACACCCCAATTTGGCTTGGCGTAGCAACTCCGAAGAGTTGTTCGTCGTACCCCCAACCGGATTTGAACCGGTGTTGGCGCCGTGAGAGGGCGTAGTCCTAGACCGCTAGACGATGGGGGCGTATTCAGTTTTCACTGGCTGCGTAGTTCGTGAACCGCGCAACAGGTGATTAATATACGCGAGTATCAACCACTGCGCAAATCACGGCGTGTCGCGCTATTTTCCAAGGGTTTGCACCATCATGAGGTCATGGTACCGCAGCCACTTTGACTCGATCGCACGATGGCATCCCGATCGGAGCCGCTCATCCAAGACAGCGAAGGGCCCCGGCTGGAATCAGCCGGGGCCCTTCGCTTTCGTACCCCCAACCGGATTTGAACCGGTGTTGGCGCCGTGAGAGGGCGTAGTCCTAGACCGCTAGACGATGGGGGCGTATTCGGTTTTCGCGGCCACTCGGCGAGCCGTGCGACGAATACACAATGTACGGGAACATCCGATCGCCGTCAATCACGGCGTGTCACATGGTGATCGATCGGTTGACAATTCGGTCAGGCTACTCATCGCATGTGAGCGTGAGACCAATTACCCACCTACCAAGCCCTACTGATGAATTATCATCAACCCTACTGATGAATTTGCACGACTTCCACTGATGAATTATCATCAACCATACTGATGAATTATCACAATACCTATTGATGAATCCACAGGAGAGAGTCCGATGATCCCACGAACGATTGCACAAGAACTCGCCCCCATGCTCTCCTGGTTCCCGGTCGTCTCGGTAACGGGACCCCGACAAAGCGGCAAGTCAACGCTGGTGAAGACCCTGCTGCCCCATTACGAATACGTCAATCTCGAAGATGCGGCGACACGCGCCAGCGCAACGGAAGATCCTGTGGGATTCATCCGCTCGCACGAGAGCAAGCTCATCATCGATGAGGCGCAATACGCCCCTGACTTGTTCTCGCAGATCCAGGTCGAAGCGGACGAGCGTGGCGCGATGGGGCAATACGTACTATCCGGCTCGCAGAACTTCCTTATGGAAAAACGTATAGGCCAATCGCTGGCGGGGCGCGTGGGCATGCTCCAACTGTTGCCCTTCTCCTATGCGGAAGCATCTCAGGCGAACCCGGGCCTTACCGTGGACGAGTTTATGTTCCGCGGCGGATACCCGCATCTCTACGATGTGCCGACGCCGAACGACGTATATTTCCGCAACTACACCGCCACCTACATAGAACGCGACGTGTCGGAATATCTGGATGTGCGCAATGTCTCGGATTTCGGCATCTTCATACGCCTGTGTGCTGAAAGCGCGGGCAATCTGCTGAATCTCACCGCACTGGCGAAGGACGCCGGCATTTCGTTCAACACCGCCAAGCAATGGCTGTCCATCCTCGAAAAGAGTTTTCTGGTATTCCGGCTGCCGCCATATTTCACGAACACCCGAAAGAGGCTGATCAAAACACCCAAAATCTATTTCTACGACACCGGACTGCTGAATTATCTTCTGGGCATCCGCTCCATGGAGGAGCTACTGAACGATCCCAAACGCGGCGACGTGTTCGAAAACCTCATCATTGCGGAAACAGCGAAACGATATCGCAATAACAACAAGGACGTCGACCTGTACTTCTACCGGGACACCGCAAAAGCAGAAATCGATCTCGTGGACGCCACCCAGCGGCGCGCTCCAGCACTCATGGAAATCAAGTCCGGAATGACGCCGCGCCCCGACTTCTTCAAACATCTCGCCGCCATCGGCGAGAAACTGAACATACCCATCGAACGCAGAACTGTTGTATATCGGGGCGCGGAAAGTTTTTCCGGCAACAATGGCCGATACGTCACGGCCGAGGATTATCTGCTGGAACGGCGGTAGCGGGCATCCGCGGTCGGAGAGCGTCACCGTCACCGGCCGATGCGCCTGATGACGACGCCTGACATGCATGTGGGGGCGTCCGTCAGATATGACGGACGCCCCCACATAGCCGGCTTCGCTATGGAAGTCGAAGCGACATCACAGGTGCGCGCGCAGGCCCTTCAGACGGGCGACGGTGACATCCTTGCCGACGATCTCCATCGACTCGAAGAGCGGCGGGCTCACGCGGCGGCCGGACATGGCCACGCGCACCGGGCCGAAGGCCAGGCGCGGCTTGTAGCCGCCGTCATCCACCAGAGCCTTGTTCAGCGTCTCGTGCAGGTTGTCGGTCTTCCAGTCGACCTCATCCACGCCTTCCAGCGCGGCGATGGCCGCATCGAGCACGTCGCCGGCGGAGTCCTTGAGCTGCTTGCGGGCGTCGGCGTCGGGCTCGATATAGCCTTCGGTCGACAGCAGGGAGCCGACCATGCCGGCCACCTCGCCCAGCAGGCGCACGCGCGGCTGGACCAGCTCCGGGGGCGCGGCCAGGAACTATCTGGCCCGGTCGGTCAGCGCATCCCAGGAGTCGGCGGACACCACGCCGTCGCGGTGCAGGTACGGCACGGAGCGGTTGAGGAAGTCCTGCGGCTCGAGCATGCGGATGTGCTCCGCGTTGATCGAGATGGCCTTGTCGAGGTCGAAGCGGGCCGGGTTGGCCTTGACGTCGCGCACATCGAACTTGGCGATCATCTCGTCCATGGAGAACACGTCGCGGTCCGGGGCGATCGACCAACCGAGCAGGGCCAGATAGTTGAGCAGGCCCTCGCGGATGAAGCCGTTGTCGCGGTGGTTGAACAGGTTGGATTCCGGATCGCGCTTGGAGAGCTTCTTGTTGCCCTGGCCCATCACGTACGGCATGTGGCCGAACAGCGGCATCTCCTTGGCGATGCCGAGTTCCATCAGGTAGCGGTAGAGCACGATCTGGCGCGGGGTGGAGCTGAGCAGGTCCTCGCCGCGCAGGACGACGTTGACTTCCATCATCGCGTCGTCGACCGGGTTGGTCAGCGTGTACAGCGGGTCGCCGTTCGGACGCACGATCACGTAGTCCGGCACGGAACCGGCCTTGAATTCGATGGTGCCGCGGATCAGATCGTCGAAGGCGATGTCCTCGTCCGGCATGCGCAGGCGCAGCGCGGGCTTACGGCCTTCGGCGCGGAAGGCGGCCTTCTGCTCCTCAGTGAGGTTGCGGTCGTACCCGTCATAGCCGAAGGCCTTCGGCCGGCCGGCGGCCACGTTGCGGGCCTCGATCTCCTCCTGGGTGGAGAAGGATTCGTAGGCGTACCCGGCGGCCAGCAGCTTGGCGGCCACGTCCTTGTAGATGTCGCCGCGCTCGGACTGGCGGTACGGGCCGTGGGGGCCACCGACGTCGATGCCCTCATCCCAGTCGATGCCGAGCCAGCGCAGGGACTCGAGGATCTGGTTGTAGCTCTCCTCGCTGTCGCGCACCGCATCGGTGTCCTCGATGCGGAAGATCAGCGTACCGCCGGTAGCGCGCGCTTCGGCCCAGTTGAACAGGGCGGTGCGGATCATGCCGACATGGGGCGTGCCGGTGGGCGACGGGCAGAAACGAACGCGAACGTTCTTCGGCAGTTCAGGCTTGTGGTCTTTTGCATGTTCAGCTTCAGTCATAGGCTCCATTGTGCCGCGCTAGTGGGACGTGCCGGGAGCGGCTCCCCTCCTATGGGGACTGTCGGCGCAGCCGACTGAGGGGAGCCAGAATTACCAAACGAATTAACGGCGCGGGATACTAGCCGATCGTCCATTCGGTATGCCATTCGAGGGCGACGTCCTCGCCGTCGAGGACGATCGGCAGTACGACCAGCGGCGACTCGCCCAGCGCGGACTGACGCCAGCGATCGCCGATGTACATGAATCGCGTCGAATGGTACTGGTCGTCGTCCAACGGCACGATCACGTCGCACTGCGAGTCGAAGGTGCGCGATCCGACCGGGGCGAACGGGCGCCACTCGCTCCACGGCCCGTGCAGGTCGGTGGCCGTTGACACCATGTTGTCGTTGCACTCCCAGCCGGTGAGCTGCGAGCCGAACCAGTAGTAGATGCCGTCGCGCTTGACCATCGCCGGCGACTCGTAGCCGGCCCAGTAATCCTTGCCCTTGCGGCAGACCACATCCTCGACGATGCTCAGATAGTCGTCGGACAGACGATAGATATGGGTGCCGTGCGGGCGATCCTCGCTCAGCAGGTATCCCGTGCCGTCCTCGTCCTGGAATACGCCGATGTCCCGCGACTCGTAACCGCGGAACTGCATGGTCTGCAGGAATTCGAACGGTCCGGTCGGCGAATCGGAGACGGCGGTGCCGACGTGCGCGTACTCATAGTCGCCGCGCCCGTCCACGTGCAGGTACATCACGTATGTGCCGGTCGAGGGGCAGCGCAGCACCTTCGGCCGTTCGATGATGCGATCGGGGCCGGTGATGGAGCCGCGCTCCCCCGCCGGCAGCACGATGCCCTCATCGCGCCAGTGCACCATATCGTCGGTGGAATAGCACGCCACGCCTTGGAACAGGTGGCCGTTGCGTTTGTTCTCACCATAGGCGTACCAGCGATCACCGAATCGCTGCGCGCCGATGCCATGCAGCTGCGCGACGGCTCCCTTGTCGTCATAGAACAGCGTGGCTCCATGCAATGTAGCCATGATTTTTTCTTCTTTCTTCATATGGTGAGCCACCCGGAGACGACTCCGAGCGACATGTAGGTTGGCTGAGCGGACGACTTCTCTGTCGTCCGCTCAGCACAGGAAGGGATAGGGGATCAGCCCTTTACGGCACCGCCTTCGGATTCCGCAACAGCGGACCTCGCTACGCGAGGACTCAGTCCGACCTTCACTCGACTATCGTCTCGCTCAGGCTGAGCCTACGAGCAATCCACCGGACTGCCCGCTTAACGGCCCAGCTTGCAATTACGGACTCGCCTACGGCGAGGCTCAACATTGGCTCCGGGGCTCGCCCCATATTGGCGAGCCCCTACGCTCGGAGCGGTCGGAAAGCCCACAGGGCTTTCCTCAAAGGCCGATCGAAGATCAGCCCTTGACCGCTCCGATCATTACCCCCTTGTTGAAGTACTTCTGCAGGAAGGGGTAGATCACCAGCAGAGGCAGGGTGGAAACGATGATCACGCCGTACTTGATCTGGTTGGCGAACTGCTGCTGTTCGAGCATGTTCATGCCGCCCGAGCTCTGGCCGGTCATGTTGGTCTGGTTGGCCAGCAGGATCGAGCGCAGCACGTTCTGCAGCGGCTGCTTGTCGCCGTCGCGGATGAACACGAGTCCGGTGAAGAAGTCGTTCCAGTGGCCCACGAAGTAGTACAGCGCGATCACGGCGATGATCGCCGAGCTCAGCGGCAGCACGATCCTGAAGAAGTAGCCGAAGTAGCTCAGACCGTCGATCTGCGCCGCATCATGCAGTTCCTCGGGGATCGACGTCTCGAAGAACGAGCGTGCGACGATCACGTTGTAGACGCTCACCGCGCCCGGCAGGATGAACACCAGCATCGAATCGAGCAGGCCGAGCTGCTTGTACAGCAGGTACTGCGGGATCAGGCCGCCGGAGAAGAACATCGTGAAGGTGAACAGGAACAGGATCACGCGGCGGGCCTTGAACTCGCGGCGGGACAGGCCGAACGCCACCGGGATCGTGACGACCATGTTGACCAGCGTGCCGACCAGCGAGTACAGGATCGTGTTGCGGTAGCCGGTCCAGATGCGCGTGTCGGCGAACACCTTGGCATAACCGCCGAGGCTGAACCCGCGCGGCACGACCGTGACCTGCCCGTTGGAGACGAGCGTCTGGTCGGAGACGGACGCGATGACCACGAACCACAGCGGGTAGATGACCGCGACGACCACGAGCACGAGGATCGCAACGATCACGATGTCGACCACCCAGTCGCCGGGGCTCTTGTGCTGGCGCACCTTCGGATTGAACGGGATGTCGTCGGAGGCCCGTTTCGGGGCCGGGGAGAACGCGGGCGCGGCGCCCGGAGTCAGTGTTGCACTTGACATGATTGCCTCCTAGAAGATGCTCGTGTCGGAAGCCTTCTTCGAGATGAAGTTGGCCGCCACCAGGAAGAGGAAGTTGATCACGGTGTTGAACAGGCCTATGGCCGTCGCGTAACTGAACTGGTTGCCCAGAATACCGATGTTGTACGTGTAGGTCGATATCACCTGGGACGCGGACAGATTCATCGAGTTCTGCATCAGGAAGATCTTCTCGAAGCCCACGTTGAGCACGTTGCCCATGTTAAGGATCAGCATGATGCCGACGGTCGGCATGATGGTCGGCAGATCGACGTAGCGGATGAGCGAGAGGCGCCCGGCGCCGTCGATCTTGGCGGCCTCGTACAGCGCGGTGTCCACCGAGGAGAGCGCCGCGAGGTAGATGATGCAGTTCCAGCCGACATGCTGCCAGACTTCGGTGATCCAGTAGATCGGCGTGAACAGGTTCGCCTGCGCGAGCAGGTTCGTATCGGTGAAGAACCGGCCGATCATGCCGGTGTTCGGGGCCAGGAAGATGTTGATCATCGAGACGATGACCACCGTGGAGATGAAGTGCGGCATGTACGTGATGGTCTGCACGAATCCCTTGATCTTGGTGCTGCCGATCTGGTTGATCAGCAGCGCCAGGATGATCGGTGCGATGAAGCCCATCACCAGCGTCCACAGGCTGATGCGCAGCGTGTTGCCGACGATGGTACCGAACATCGGCGAGGTGAAGAACTTGCTGAAGTACTTGAGCCCGACGAAGTTGCCGCCGGTCAGGCCCTGGCGCGGGTCATAGTCGAAGAAGGCCAGCCGCAGGCCGTACATGGGCACATAGGCGAACAGCGCCACGAAAATGAACGCCGGAAGGACCATCACCCAGAGCTGCCAGTATCGGCGCAGATGGTCCGCGATGCGGGCGGGAAGCGCCATATGGCGGTCCTGCACGGGAATTGCATCGGTGGTAGACATGATGTTTCGCTTTCCAATCGAATCGAACGAGTCGAATGCGATATCCGCCGGAGGTGGTTGGGTTGTGTTGTTCCGGCGGATATCGCGGTGGCGTGGCGGACGGCCTGGGAGAGAATTCATGCGCGCCCGCCACAGATATCGGCACAAGCTGCGGCCCCGATCCCGCTCACCGGGCAGTGGTCGCGGGGCACGGCACTACTTGGTGTAGATGTCGTACCACTTCTGCCACAGTTGGACGTTCTCGTCGAGCCCGAGGCTCTTGAGCGAGGAGACGTAGGTGTCCCAGCCCTCGTCGATGCCGCCTTCGGTCATCCACGTCGCGGCCTGCTGCACCGCGGCGTCCATCAGCTGCGTGTTGTTGTTCGAGATGGTGGTCGAGTCGGTGGCGTCGGCGCGCACGTAGTCGGGCATGTAGTCTTTGACGTGGTCGTAGTGGCTGCGCTGCTCGTCGAAGGCCTTGTTCACCTCGAGGATGTCATCGGCGTTGTAGTCGCCGGTGATGGTCACGTCATCGGGGATCCATCCGGCGAAGCGGTCGGACAGGCCGGGGAACAGGTTGTCGCTCAGCTTGGTGCGGTACCCGTCGGAGTCGACGGTGTAGGTGTGGTCGCCGGTCTTGGTCAGGATGTCGCCGAACGAGCCGAGGAACTGCTGGATCGAGTACTTCTCGCCGTACAGCAGGTTGGCCACCTTGAGCGCCGCATCCATGTTCTTGCAGCTGGCGGAGATGGCGAGCTTGCTGTCCTCGTACTGGTTGGAGGAGCCGTCCCAGACCACCTTGTCGGCGGGGACGCCCGGCGCGGCGGGCACCGGCATGGCCACGTACTGGTCCTGCAGGTCGCCGAAGTCGGAGAGCGACCAGCCGAAGATCACGCCGGTCTTCGCGGTCTTGCCGTCGCTGGTCTGGTCGGCGTAGTAGGCGTCCGCGGCCTTGGTGGACCAGTCCTTGGGGATCAGGCCATCGCTGATGAGCTCATGGTAGAACTTGATCACCGACTTGTATTCGTCGCTGATCAGGTAGTTGGCCACCTTGCCGCCCTTGACGTAGATGCCCTGCATGCTCGGGCCCTTGTTGAAGCCGGTGACGATGCCGGTGGAGTTGAGCAGCAGCATCGGGCTGTACCAGCCGAAGCCGTAGGTGTTGAGCGCGTTGAGGTTCATCGGGATCTCGTCGGCCTTGCCGTTGCCGTTCGGATCCTGGGTCTTGAAGGCCTCGAGCACGGTCTTGAACTCGTCCCAGGTGGTGGGGATGCCCAGGCCGAGCTTGTCGAGCCACGTCTTGTTGATCATCATGTTCTGGCCGGAGCCGGCGTACGACTTGCCGCGGCTGGACGGCAGCACGTAGAAGGTCTTTTCCTGCGGGTCCTCGACGAGCTTCTTGGCGTCCGGCTCCTGCTTGAAGAACTCCTCGACGTTGGGCAGGGCGTCCATGTGCTTGCTCAGATCCTCGAGCAGACCGGGGAACTGCACGGCATCGCCGGCGCTGAACGCTCGGATGGAGATGTCGGCGATCTCGCCGGCGCTGGCCGACGGGTTCTTCTGCTGGCCCCAGGCATCGTCGCTGACTTCCTGCCAGTTGATCTTGACGCCGGCCTCCTCCTCGAGGTCCTTGGCCCACTGCATGTTCTCGATCTTGTCCTGATTGGTGTTCTTCACCACCATGATCGACAGGATCGGCTTGCCGTCCGCGGTCGTGGTCGGCTCCGACTTGCCGCAGGCGGCGATCGAGGCGAGCATTGCCACGCATCCCGCTGCCGCCAGCGTCTTCCTCATGATGTTCTTGCGTGCCATCATTGTTCCTTCCTCATGTGCCTGCGGGGCGCAGGTCTTGTGTTGCCGCGGGCCGGTCGGCTGCGACGGCGTTGCGGCAAGTTGGCGTTGACGGCGGATCACTCCGGGGAACGACCGCCGAGGAGAAACCTTGCGTATTTCTTCCGAATTCTCTCTTTTGAATTCGCAACGCTGCGATTCTAAAACGAAAGCAAGACCGATGTCAACTCGAACAAACCTCCTTCGGCGTGTCTTATAACCCGCTCAATTCCGGCATTTTATGGGTGTTATCGCTCACACTGGCTACGTAGTGCATAGCATGTTCATCGAACAATATCCCGTATCGCAATGTTGCGATTTCTGATATGATGCGAACATGAACACCGTGAACTTCCCCCACCGTTCCGAACCGGGCACTACAGTATCGTCACAGGTACTATCCAACGATGCGCCGGCGAACGCATCGCCGTTCACCCCAGCGGCCCCGTCGCCGGCGACGACGACAGACAAGGCGGGACAGGGCATGGTGACGCTCAAGGACGTGGCGAACCGGGCGGGTGTGTCACTCAGCACCGCGGGGGCGGCGCTGCGCGGCGAATCGATCGTCAAGACGACCACCAAAGAGCTGATCCTTCAGGCGGCGCGCGAGCTCGGGTATTCCACCAACCTGCCGGCACGGTATCTCAAGAAGGGGCGGACCGGCGCCATCGCCGTGATGATCCCCCACATCCTCCAGCCCTACTATGCGCGGCTGGCCTACGCCATCGACGCCGAGGCGTCGCGCCACGGGCTGCGTACCATCATCCAACAGACCGGCTACACCAGCATGAGCGAGGAAAGCGCGCTGCACCGCATCAACTCGATGCCGTGCGACGGGCTGATCCTCAACATGAGCAACGTGGACGCCGACCATCTGCACACCATGATCGGCAACCATCCGACCGTGCTGCTCAACTACCACGCCGATCCGCCGCTGTTCGACAACGTCGCCTCACCGATCGCCAGCTCGGCGACCACGGCATTCGGCTATTTGAGGGGCCGAGGGTACCGCCGCGTCGCCATCATCGGCGGACAGCGGATCGACCGCTTCGAGCCCGATCTGCAAGCGCAGAAGACCCACACGCACTACGTCATGCAGGCCTTGGAATCCACGGGGCTCGGGTCCCCCGGCGATTTCGTGTACTGCAGCTGGAGCGTCGACGGAGGATTGGACGCCGCGCGCGTGCTGTGCACGCCGGCCGCCGAGTCGGCGGACCGGCATGGAACCGAAGGCGCCGGCGATACCGGCATCCCTACCGGCGGCCCCCAACCCGTCGGCGATACGGGCCGGACCGTGGAGGCCGGTACCACGCCGCCCCTCGGGGAACGGCTCGTCGACCGCTACGACGCCTTCTACTGCATGAACGACCTGATCGCCTACGGCCTGATTCGCGGGCTGCGCGACGCCGGCATCCGTGTGCCCGACGATAAGGCGGTGTTCGGCAACGACGGCATCCAGAATCCCGACTATATGGTGCCCAGGCTGTCGACCGTGGCCGTCGATTACGACGACATGGCGCGCAAGGCCGTGGCCATGCTGATCGAGCGCATCAACGATCCCTCGCTCGAGCGCGCCCCGCGGCGGGAAGTGGCCGAATGCCATCTGGTCATCGGGGAATCCGCATAGCCGCATGCGCTTTCCGGGCACCGACCCGGCAAGGCCGTACGGATCGCATATGGCTCAGACCATGGAACGTACTCATCCGCACGATTGCGTGCGGACCATCCTGCGGAACCCCGGGTAATCGCTGAGCCGCAGCAGCTTGCCAAGCACATCCCAAGGCATCGTATCGGAAAGCCGGCCGTCGGCGCGGGACATCATATTCAGCGCATCGTTCAGACGCTCCCTCGCTTGCGGCAGCCTCTCGGGAGCGCACATCACCAGCGTCCACGCCGTAAGAGTCTCCATCATAATGGCCTCGGCCCCTTCACGGCGTCCGGAAGACGGGCTGTTATCCGCGACAAATCGCATCCAACGATCAATGAGCTTGCTGTTATTCCTCTTATCGCTGCGGTACAGCATGAGTCTCCAGTGAGGCTTGCACCGATTCCTGCAGTCACGCATCAGCTCCAATGCCGATGCGCCCCACGGCACACTGTCGCACAGCCGGTCCGCAAAATTACGGTAGTCACCGGGGCTGCGGACCCAATCGCCACTCTGCCAAAGATCGTCGAACAACGAACGGTCGACGTCCCAAAAATCCCCGTGCTCGCTCCATTCATTATCACTCCATTCGCATCCGCACCACCCCGTGACCTCATACGAGATGGCGGACGCGCATCCATGCGGCAGGCGACTCTTGGCCGCAGCATATGCAGGGGCCCCGGCATGGACGCCGGATCATCCGACCCGCTGCGAATCGCCATCCACAACGCAAGATCGTCGGCCAACTGCTGCCCCAGAACGTTCGGATGCTCGCCGCCGAAGCTGCTACGCACCACGCCATATTCACCGAGCACATCGGTGGACCACATGTCCAGCAACCCCATCCCGCCGAAGGCGTCGGCGGTCTCATCCGCGCTCATCCGACCGACCATGGCGAACATGCTCACTTCAATGCCGCCGAGAATGGTGTCGAACGGGGCGACGGTAAGGTAAGGGAATATTCGCGAGCGCCCAGCCACGAGGATACGAAGGTTTTACGGTAGACCGCACTGTCGGATTGGTTCCAGCCGTCTGCCGTCAACGCATGACGCAACGTGTCCGTCATGAACGACTCATAGCGCGGGCGCGGCACATCATGGGACGATCCTCCTACGGTTTTCCCTGCGCAGTTCCTCGATATCACCCATGGCACACTCCCCCCTATGCACCTTTGGACAGTTGAAATGGCTAGCGGACCTTCAATGCCTTTGCGGCCATGGTACCCACCCAAGGGTACCGGCACTCCCCCAGCCGGGGCGTCATCACAACCCTTGAGGTGCAATGCTGCGCCGGCATGTTCTCGCGAAGCAATTCCATTACCTTTCAGAAGCGATGCTCCGCCTGGAGGATCCTCCGCGAGGCAACACTCACAGAGGCTAAACGCAACACCCCGCGCAATATCCTATAGCGAAGCGACACCACCATCCTATAGAAGAGGCGCCCCGCTCAGAGGATCCCCAGCGGGGCGGCACGCCTAGAGGCTAGAAGCAACATCCCGCGCAATCCCCTTCGCCGAAGCAAAACCGTCCTCCCTATAGACAAGTTGCCCCGCCAAGCAGCAGCTCAGCGGGGCAACATCCCTAGAGGCTATACGCAGCGCCACACAACGCGCTATGCCGCGATCGCGCCCAGCACGCCCAGCGCATCGAGCGCGAAATCGGCGCCGTTCGCCGTGCGGAACGTGACCGTATGCGCGCCGAAGGGCAGATCGTGCAGCTGGAACTGGCAGCGCAGCGAGCCCGAGGTGGGCGCGACCGGCGCCGCGGCCTTGGCCAGCTTGCCGTCCACGTACACGTCGAGCTTCGCCTTCCCGTCGGAGGGCCCGAACAGATCGACGCCGGTGCCGGTGAACGCGTAGGTCAGGCTGGCGCCCATCGTCGAGGCGCGGGAGATCGTGCGCATGTAGGTGAACATGCCCTGGCCGTTGTCGTGCGTCCACGGACCGCTGTACTTCAGCACGGGCGAGCCGTCGTCCCACGACGTCATATGCATGTCGTCGATCAGCTGCGTGTAGTACGGCGCGAAGCCGGCCACGCGCCCGACGCGCAGATTCGAGAAGCGCACGTGATCGAAGCTCGTGCCGAGGTTCACGCGGCCCGCCGACTGCAGCCCCGGCTGCGACCAGCCGGTGATCTTCGCGCCGTTGACATACACCGTGGCGGTGTCTCCGGCGACTTCGAGCGTGATCGTGTTCCACTCGCCGGATCCCGGCACGAACGGCTTGGCCCCGGCCTCGGCGGCGCGCTTCTTCAGATCCTCGAGATGCCCGCGGCGCACCTCGTTGCCGAAGTTGCGCAGCAGCCACACGCCGTCGGCGCGGATCTTGAAGTCGACGCCGCAGATATCCGTGGTGAACTTGTTGCCGCCCATCTCGCGCGCGCCAAGCAGCATGTACGGCGCACGCCCCGGATACTCCTCGAACAGCGCGTCGACGGACACGCGGTAGTTGGTCCAGCGCATGTCACCGATCGCGGTGCGCGGGTCGCCCTCGATCCATGCGTTGCCCGCATGGTTCCAGTCGATCTGCTGGCGCAGCGCATGGCCGCGCTCGGCGTCCGGAACCACCTCGAAGGCGCCGTTCGTATCGGTGGTGTAGCGCGGGGTCGCGCCGGCCTCGCCGCCGCGCGAGGTGAGATAGTCCACCTGGTCCAGAGCGTCGAAGCGGTACACCGGCACTGCGGCCGCATCCGCGTACCGGAAATCATCGGCGTACAACACCGACGAATCCTCGGCGTCCGCGCCGAGCACCGCGCGGCTGTCCTCCGCGGTGTGCGGCAGCGTATGCGCATACTCGGGCTTGGGCAGATAGCTGCCGTCGGCGGCGATGTCCACAGTGTCGAGCGTGGTGGCGGTGACCATGGTCCACGGTTCCACCACGATCGTGTACTGCGCATGGTCCGTGCGCTGCGCCCCGTCGAAGTCCTGCGAGTTCTCCGCGTCAGCCGCGTCCTCGGTGTTGTGGTAGTGCGGCGGCGCGATCGACACCGGCTTGCGCCAGTTCGCGTCGTAGGCCTCGCCAGCGCCAGCGGCCTTGGTCTGCCAGATCTGCAGCGGCTTGCCGAAGGCCAGCAGATCCGTGCCGACGTTGACCAGATAGGTCTTCTCGTACGCGCTGTCGTTGACGATGACCATGCTGAAGTCGGTGCCGTCAGGCGCGGCGAGCGTCAGGTACGACGGTTCGCCGTGCCGGGCGCCGGACACCGGGTTGTTGCCGCCGACCTCGCAACCGCTCGACTGCGGGATGGCACGCCAGATGCGATCCGGAGCCTGGGCTCCGGCGGCCGGAGCCCAACCGAGCCGGGCGAAGCGCGTGAAGTGCTCGAGCGCCGCGCATCCGGCATCGTAGTAGATCCAGCCGCTCCACGGGTCCCGCGCCGAGATCAGCTCCTTGGACGCATACTCCATATTCTCGTAGCACGACCCGATGGCCGGCTGGTAGATCGCGTGCGTGCGGCGCGATTCGACGAATCCCTTGATCAGGGTGTTCGCCATTTCAAGAGGGCTGCCGCTGCCGCCGATGCCGGTTCCGGTGCGTTCGCCAAGCCCGTTGTCCATGGTGTTGTTGGGCCGGTCGGCGGAGTTCGAGAACACGGCCTGCGCCTCGGAGTTCCAGATCTCCTTGTCGAATTCGTCGGACAGACGGGTGAAGTTGCCGTCCTTGTCGTCCTCGACGGAGTAGTGGTAGCTGGCCACGTCCATGGCATCGAGATAGCGCGGGTCGGCGATCACGTCGCCGCCGAAGGTGCCGGTCACCTCCTCGTCGGAGGTGATGACCTTGATCCGGTGGAACAGGTCGCGCTCGGCGTCGCTGCGGAAGCCGGCGTTCGGATCGTCGGGACCGTTGCCGAGGAATCCTTCGGTGTCGTGGCGCACGCGATCGGCGAAATCGGAGACCCATTCGAGATCGGCGGTGCGCTCGTTGACGTCGGGGTTGACCGAGTCGACCATGAAGCCGTATTCGCGGTAGGCCGCGAGGATCGTGTTCTTGTACCAGCGGTAGACGTCGTCGTTGTTGTGCACCCAGGTCGGGGCCATCCAGCGCAGGATGCTCACCCGCACGCCGGGCTGGTAACGGCGGGCGTCGGCGGCCAGCTGGAAACCGGGTTCGCGCGTGACCGACGGGTACTCGTCGCGGTCGCGCATGGTGGCCACGTTCGGGCCGGTGGAATTGTTGCGGTCGTTGCCCATTTCGACCTTGACGGTGTTCAGCAGCGGATGGCCCCCGCCGCACCACGGCTCGGCCACACGAAACTTGAAT
>OBZB01000132.1_pt1 | contig 18183 bp, 13 predicted proteins | sample 1476861 | NCBI WGS metagenome assembly OBZB01 (sample SAMEA2580226, study PRJEB22360) | human gut metagenome | biome: human gut; feature: human-associated habitat; material: faeces | place: Denmark | collected 2008/2010
ATATGAAAGCCAGCCCCACCCCCGCGGTGTTGGCCCTTGGCATCGGCGGCTTGGCCGCCTGCGGCAGCAGCAATGCCGATCCGGCCAAGGGCAAAGTCTACTACATCAACTCCAAGCCGGAGGTCGCCGACATCTGGCAGGACGTCGCCGACCAGTACACCAAGGAAACCGGCGTGGAGGTCATCGTCGAGACGGCAGCGGCCGGCACTCTGGATCAGACGCTGAAGAGCGAGCTCGCGAAATCCGAGGCTCCGACCCTGCTCACCATCAATGGCTTCGACTCCTACGCCCGCTACAAGTCCCACCTCGCCGACATCTCCGGAAGCGACGCGTACCAGCTGCTCACCGACGAGGGAAAGGCCTACGCGAACGGCGATGGCAAGGCCGTGTACACGATTCCGTTCGCCGCCGAATACTACGGCATGATCTACAACAAGAAGATCCTGAAGGACTACATCGCAAAGGACTATGCCGTCATCAACAGCGTCGACGACATCAAGGACTTCAAAACCTTCAAGAAGGTATGCGATTCGATGCAGGAACACAAGGACGATCTCGGCCTCGAAGGCGTCATCTCCAACGCCGGGCTCGACGCCTCGGACACCTACCGCTTCGCGAGCCACCTGTCCCGCATCCCGCTGTTCTACGAATACAAGGACGCGGGCACCACCTTTGAACAGAACATCAAAGGCACGTATCTGGATGACATGAAGAACATCTGGGATCTGTATCTCAAAGACTCCACCGTGCAGCCGACCGAGCTATCCAGCAAAACCTACGAGGACTCCACCGCCGAATTCGCCACCGGTCAGACCGCGTTCTACCAGAACGGCGTCTGGTCCTACACGCAGATCAAGGACAACGACGTGGCGGACGAGGATCTCGGTATGCTGCCGCTGTACATCGGAGCTCCCGGCGAGTCGGCATACGGACCGGCTTCGATCTACGACGCCTCGTGGGGCGTGAACGAGGATTCCAGCGACAAGGACAAGCAGGCCACGCTCGACTTCCTCAAGTGGCTGGTCAGCAGCGATGAGGGCAGGAAGGCCCTGAGCCAGGATATGGGCTTCTCCGCGCCGTACACCACGTTCGGCAAGGACGATCAGCCAAACAACCCGCTGATTACCGCCGCGCTCGAATATCAGGAGAAGAACATTCCGTTCATCCGGTCCTTCGCCCTGCCTTCCGGCCATTGGGGCGACGAATTGGCCAACGCGCTGCTCGACTACACGCAGGGCACCTCCGACTGGAGCGCGGTCAAGAAGGCATACGTCGACAACTGGTCCTCGGAATGGCAGAACAACAAGGAAACGAACGGATCCTTGCCCGAATCCCAGCCGTTCAAGGGATGAGCCGCACTCTCCCCATTTCCTGAATCGAGTCATCATGCCAGCATCCATCACGCATTCCGCAACAACCGGCCGCGACGCCATGGACGACCCCGACTGGTGGCGCCAGGCCGTCGTTTACCAGATCTATCCCCGATCATTCAAGGATTCGACCGGCAACGGCATCGGCGACATTCGCGGTATCACCGAACGCATGGATCATCTGTCCGCATTGGGCGTGGACGCGATATGGCTCAGCCCGTTTTACCCGTCGCCGCTGGAGGACGGCGGGTACGACGTGGCCGACTACCGCAACGTCGACCCCCTGCTGGGCACCATGCAGGATTTCGCCGGTATGGTCTCCGCCGCGCACGACCGGCATATCCGCGTGATCGTCGATCTCGTGCCCAACCACACCTCCAGCCGGCATCCCTGGTTCCAAGAGGCGCTGCACGCCCCGCGCGGATCGTCCGCACGCGATCGGTACATCTTCCGCGACGGGCGCGGCGCGAACGGAGAACTGCCTCCGACCGACTGGACCTGCGGGTTCGGAGGCCCGGCCTGGGAGCGCGTGGAGGATGGCCAGTGGTATCTGCACATGTGGTCCGTGGGTCAGCCCGATCTGAACTGGAACAACGAGGAGGTCCGACGCGATTATCTCGACACGATCCGGTTCTGGTCCGATTGCGGCGTGGATGGGTTCCGCGTCGACGCCGCGCAAAGTCTGGTCAAGGACATGGACCGCGACGACCTCAACGATTGGTCGCTGCAGTATGACGTGCTCCCCTCCGACGGCAGCCACCCGATGTACGACCGCAACGAACTGCACGACGTCTACCGCGAGTGGCGCCGAGTGTTCAACGAATACGACCCGCCGCGGTTCGCCGTGGCCGAAGCGTGGGTCAATCCGGCGCGGCAATACCTGTATGCGAGCGCCGATGAGCTCGGGCAGGTATTCAACTTCGAATTTGCCAAGGCGGATTGGACCGCGGAGGGGATGCGCCGCGCGATCGCCAGCGGGCTGGCCGCCGCGCGCGAATCCGGTTCGACCACCACATGGGTGATGAGCAACCACGACGTGCCCCGCCATGCCAGCCGATATGGCCTGCCTCAGGTTCCGGCCCGCGGCTACCACCAAATCGCCCAGGATTGGCTGCTGCGCAATGGCGGGCGGTACATAGGAGGGCCGGCGCCTGACACGCGCAGGGCACGGGCCGCGATTCTGCTGGAGCTGGCGCTGCCCGGCTCGGCGTACATCTATCAGGGCGAAGAACTCGGACTGTTCGAGGTCGCCGATATTCCATGGACCGAACTGGAGGACCCGACCGCATTCCATTCCGGCGACGGAAACCCATCCGCCACGCGCAAGGGGCGTGACGGATGCCGCGTGCCGTTGCCGTGGCGCCACGACGCCGCGGACGGCTTCGGGTTCAGCCCCGCAGGGTCAGGCGCCGAGCCTCATCTGCCTCAACCGGCTTGGTTCTCGTGCCTCAATGCGCAGGATGAGGCCGATGATCCGGATTCGATGCTCGCACTGTACCGGCGCGCGATCGCGATGCGCAAGACGCTGGAAGGCATGACGTCCGGGACCGCCGGCACGGCGTCATCCGTGGCGTGGCGCCCGGAGAACGGCGGTGACATCATCGCATTCGAACGCGGCAACTGGATCTGCATCACCAACTTCGGCGCCGAGCCGACCCCGCTGCCGCAAGGCGAAGTCGTGCTCTCGTCCGCGGAGCTGATGCCCGACAGCACAGTACCATCGGACGCGACGGTATGGCTGCATGCAACGGAAACCGCATAGCGGCGCGCGATACGCACGACGCCAGTTGTGCTGAGCCGCATAGCGGCCCAGCACAACTGGCTTAACGCCTCGACGATGGCACCGCGAACATCTCATCCGCACAGACGAACGACATATCAGGATTCCCCTCGTACTTCGTCCGAGTGGCGTCGCTTATGCGATTTTTCGTAAAGAATATAAGCGATGTCTCCCGATAGCCTGAAATCAAGCCAACCCGGGCCTTAAGCGATTCGATCATATCGGTCTCATCAAATCGCTTCCGCCACTTGCACTCTCCAATCAGGAGTTTCTGCTCAAGGGGATCCGCCGCGACCACATCGATATCTGTCTCCTCACGCCGGAGAGGATTGTTACCCCACCATTTTCCAACCTGCACCGGCAACATGGGCAATCGTCCTTCACTCCCCATCTTGGTGATCCATTGCAGACACATGCTTTCAAAGTGTTGCCCAACGTATGTCGCAAAAGCAGCACTTGTGACAACCCGTTCTGCGATCAAATCGCCATTCCCGGTTTCTATGAAGGTGACATTGGGAGACACAAACCGGTACCAGTAGGCAAAGAACGGGTCGCAGATGCGTATGCGAGCTTTACGTGATGTCCGCTTCTCCCCGAAAGGCACTATACGCTCGATCAGATTCAGATCCTCAAGAGTTCTCGTGTAGAACGGCAATGAGGTTTGCTCCAAACCTATCCGGTCCGCGATCAGCTTCGGCGTGTTACACCCATCGCTGATCGCCTGCAGTATGGAGTCGTAGACGGCAGGACTCTTCAATTCCTCCCGCAGCAGCATCGTGGGCTCTTCATACAGAAGCCCAGCCTTGTTGAAGCACAGCTCAGCCACGTTCCGCTCATACGACAGCCCCGGCTGTAACTGGTCCAGATAATAGGGCGTTCCGCCGAAGGGGGTGCGGATGTTTTTTGGACGGCTAGGCGGCCATTCCAAAGTGTTTGCGGTATTGCACGGGGCTCATCCATCCCCGTGACTTCTTGATCCTTGCCTCATTGTAGTGGGTCAGGTATGCGGTCAGTCGTCCGCGGAACTCGTCGTAGTCCACGTCCTTCCAGTCGCGCCCGTAATAGTACGTATCGTATCGCAGAGATCTTCTCGCTCTAAAACAGCTTATGCGAGCAATGGCCATGAGACACCAACGGAGGAGCTTGGTTGTTCGCGCGTCACTTGGCGTCACTTGGCGTCTCCTCACCATCATCACAGCCTCACTGCATCTCCAACCCGAGTTATCGACGCACGGATCAGCCGGCAGGACCGCGAACCTCACCATCATTGACGCAAACCGGTCTGCAACCGGCCCCGCTACTACCCCACGCACCGACAACTCGCGTATCGACGTCAAACCCGCCACCATCGCCATTACCGGCATCACCAATAAATACGCGCCGCCCGCCCTCTCCACAGAGACGCCGCAAGACACCCCGCCTAAATCACGATCTGTCCGAAACGCCCCGCTACCGGAGCCACGCCGTTGCGGCTCCCACAGCAACCAATAACGCGCTTGCACCACAGCAACCGGCAAGACGCGATACACTTGAAAAACCAACATGTAAACCTATACATATCGGGGGGATATTCCCATGGAAGCGAGCATCGCGCAGGTCGCCGCGGCAGCCGGCGTCTCCATCGCCACGGTGTCCCGCGCATTCGCGCGTCCCGACATGGTGTCGGAAAAGACCCGGACCAAGGTCTTCACCGCGGCCGATCAGCTGAACTACTCGATCTCACGGTCGGCGACCTCCATGAAGACGGGTCGCGCCTACCGCATCGCGCTGCTGGTCAGCGAGGACATCTCCACCTGGTTCAACTCCCAGCTGTTCTCCGGTCTGAACGACGTGCTGCACGACGACGGCTACGACATCTCGATCTACCCGGTCGTCACCCCCGAAGAGCGCAGCCGGTTCTTCACCGAGCTGCCCGTGCGCCGCAACGCCGACGCGGTGATCGTCTCGTCGTTCAACGTCAACCCCGACGAGGTGTCCCGCCTGCAAAGCGTGCACATCCCCATCGTCGGCGTGAACACGCCGTCTTCGGACGGCTATGACGCCACCGTCAGCATCGACGACCGCAACGGCATGCGCATGGTGGCCGAGCATCTGATCGCACTCGGCCACGAACGCATCGCATTCGTGAGGCACCGCCTGTCCCCCTCGATCCCGCACAGCGCCGACCTGCGCATCCAAGGGTTCGAGGACGCCTGCCGTGGGGCGTCCCACCCGGTTATCCCCACGACCATCTACTACGACGAGGAGGTGGACGAGCCCTCCGACGATCTGCTGTCGCAGATCCTCGCCCTGAGGGAACGCCCGACCGCCGTATGCTGCGTCATGGATCTCATGGCGATCCCCCTGTACTTCACCATGATCCGATACGGCATGCATGTACCGCGCGACATCTCGCTGACAGGCTTCGACGACTCGACCTACGCCAAGGAGAGCGGCCTGACGACCATGCGGCAGGATCCGGCCGAACTGGGCCGCTGCGTCGCCGCGAAAACGCTGGCCCTGATCGAAGGGGAGACGCTCAAGCGCCCCCACGAACTGCTGGCCACCCGTCTGATCATCAGAAACAGCACGTCGTCGATCGAAGAACCGGCTCTGAGCTGACGGGACGGCACGGCACGCAAAAGCGGCCATGGCGTTTGCCATGGCCGCTTCATCGTCACGCCGCAAGCGCAGGGCCCGTTACACGGCGCCGGCCTGCGGCGATGTCACGTTCAGGACAGCGGGTCTTCCGGGGGAAGCATGCCGGAGGACTGCTCGTACGCCTCCCACAGGGTCTTCCACGTGCCGGCGAGGGCCTGGACCACCGCGTCCCACTTGCCTGTGCCCTGCGTGTACTCGACGAGCGCGTTGGACACGTTGTCGATCCACTGCTGGCCGGGGATGTTGGCGGAGTACACGGTCTTCTTGCCCTTGTCGGTCCACTCCTTGGCGGCCGCGACCAGCGGGTTGGCCGGCTGGTCGTCGTCTCCGAACGAGGTGAACGGAGCGGCGAAGCCCATTTCCTTGGCGATCGCGTTCTTGCCGGTGTCGGAGGTCACCATCCACTTGATGAAGTCGAGCGAGGCCTGCTTGTCCTCGTCGGAGGCGTTCTTGTTCACGGACCAGGAGATGTCGTAGATGGAGTTCGCGGCGTATTCGCTCTCGTTCGGGAAGCCCATGTAGTACGGCAGCATCGCCAGGTCGTCGTCGGCCACGTCGTTGTCCCTGATCTGGGAGTAGGCCCACACGCCGTTCGGGTAGAACGCCACGCGGCCGGTGGCGAATTCGGCGGTGGAATCCTCGTAGTTGACCGAGCCGAGCATGGTGTTCTCGGTCGGGTTGTCCTTCATCTCGAGATCCCACAGGGCCTTGTAGTTGTCGAGGTAGGTGCCCTTGAGCTCCTTCTCGAAGTCCACGCCCTCATCGATGTACTCGTAGGCGACCGGGACCTGGGTCATGTGCGACGCGTAACGGTAGTAGTTGGAGGCGTCGAGGCCGGGGGTGGAGAAAGCGCCGTCGAGGCCGAGGTCGTCCTTGTGCTGCTGGATGCTGTCGGCGACCTTCTTGAGCGTGGCGAAATCCTTGATGTCATCGAAGGACTTGATGACCGAGTAGCTCTTCTTGGCGTACTCGTTGATGATCTTCTTGTTGGCGATGATGCCGAACCATTCGGCGGCGTACGGCAGGCCGTACACGTCGTCGCCGTCCTTGTGGGCCATCTGCTTGCCCTGCTCGTTGAGCAGCTTGTACGCTTCGGAGTCCTGCAGCGGCTCCAGATAGTCCTTGTACTTGGCGTACTGGTCGAAGCCGCCGATGCCGAACATGGTCGGCGCGTTGTTTTTCGCCAGCTCGGAGGACAGCGTGGACTCGTAGCTGCCGGAGGTGGCGGACTGGATGTCGACCTTGACGCCGGTCTCCTTGGTGTACATGTCGGCCAGCTCGTTCCACTGGTCCACGACCTCGGGCTTGTTGTTCAGAAAGTAGACATGGCCGGCGTCGCTGTTGGTGGAGCCGCATGCGGCGAGTCCCATCACCAGCGCCGCGGCGCCGAAGGCGGCGATGCCCTTGGAGAACGTATTCATGAATGACCTTCCTTCGCGGCCGCAACAGCCGCCCCTTGCTTCTTCTCGCCAGCCCCGCAGGCGGTTCATCGGGGAACCGCAGCCGCAGCCGCGCAGCGGCGCATCGCACTATGCGCCGAGGTTGGAGCCACCGGCCTCGGCGGCGAGTCACGCGCCGAACCGGTTCGATATCAGTATATCGAACCGGTTTGATGCCGTCAAAGCGAAGTGCGGACAGCGTGTCGCGATCGGACAGCAGCGGCCAGAATCAGACGTCGTCGAAGGTTATGCCCGGATCATCGCCGGCGATCCGTTTGATCCGATCCCACTCGGTATCATCCCCTGCAGGGGCCGATTGCCGCCGTTCGCCCCCTTCCGGCCCATACATATCCATCGGCACGCCGAGGATGGTAAAGGACCACGCCGGGAAGCGGAGCAGACCATCGGCCGGCAGCACGATCTCCCGCTCCACCGGGCGGCTCGGGGCCTCCTCGCCGGGACGGCCGGCATCGGGCCGTTCGGCGCGCAGCATTGTCACGAGAGCGGTGCCCATGGGGGCATGCGGATCGTCATACCCGTTCGTCCACGCGCGGCCATAGGGCGGCAGCACCTTGGATAGATCGGCATGCATCGTTTCCGGCGTGGCGTTCACCACACGCACATAACGCATCCCGAATCCCCCAACGCCATTGCCTTCGGCCACGGTCACCGTCCGCCGCGTCTCCTCGCCCGGATCGGAGCCGGCCAGCACGGTGCCGTTCACGCTTGCCCGAATGGAACGCCCCCGGTCATGCACTTCGATGGAGATATCCCATTCATCGCCGTACGACACGCGGCGGTCCAGACTGACGCGGTCATAGTCATAGGGGAACCCGTCGCGCAACGCGCCGAGCGCGCAGTCCAAGCCGGCCATGCCGATCCACAGCCGGTATCGATCGGGCTGGTCGAGCGCGCCGAAGTCGATGGAGAACATGCCGGATTCGCTCTCATATCTCGCGTGCAGCCGGATCGTATAACGATCGGCGGTCACATGCAGTCCGGTGTCGGCGCGAGATCCGGATTCCTTGAACAGATCCGGCACGGTGCACGCCGATCCGTCCGGCAGCTCCACGGCGATGCCGGACAGGCGCACCGCAGGGTCGCCCCCGAACGACAGACCGGTGTATTCCGGCAGTTCGCGCGTGTACCCGCAAGGGCCCTCGACCTCGACCCGGCGAGCTGACTCCGCGGCGGAATGCGCATACATCCACTGCACCCAGTAGCTGTAGGTGCGGTACGCACGGTCATCGTCGAAATAGATCAGATCGGGATCCCACCCGGCATGCCCGTTGCGGCACAGCAACGGCGCGTAGGATGCCATGTCCACCACGTCGCCGTTGGCCTCCATATGGGCCATGAACGCCGCCTCGGACAGCGCGTTGAGCATGGTGGCGCCATGCGAGGCGTATTCGCCGAGATACGCGTGCGGGCCGTTCCGGTCCAGACCGTCGTAGTAATCCAGATGCTGGAACCACCAGGCCGGCGCCAGATAGGAGTGCTCGTCAAGCAGCGCCACGCCTTCGGCGCGGGCCAGATCCCACGCTTCGTCGAAGGTGGCTCCGACCAGCGTCGGCCCCGCGGTGCCGATGACCGTGATCTCCGGGTGGGCATAGGCGAGCGCATGGAACAGCTGGCTGAACCGTTCCCGGAAATCGTCGGTGATGTCGTCCTCGTTGCCCAGCCCCAGGTATGTCAACCCGAATGGCTCAGGATGCCCGCACGCGATGCGCTTGGCGCCCCAAACCGTGGAAGCGTCGCCATTGCAGAAATCGACGAAATCCAGCACGTCCCGGACGTACTCGCCCATCTGGCGCGGGGACATCGCCATCGAGCCGCCGTCCGTGCCCGAACAGCTGACGCCGGCCGGCAGTATCGGGATCGGTTCGGCGCCCAGTGCCTCGCACCAGCAGAGGTACTCGTAGAACCCCAGCCGCATCGACTGGTGGTACCCCCACAGGTTGAAGTCGTGGCGCCGGTGCTCGACCGGACCGATGGTGTCCTTCCAGCGATACATGTTGTCCAATCCGAGCCCATGCACCAGGCAACCGCCCGGGAAACGGACGAACCGCGGCCTGAGCTCGGCGATCGCCTCGGCCAGATCGGCCCGGAAATGTGTGAGTCCGCGCCACGTGCGGCAGGGCTCGAGCGAGACGAAGTCCACAGCGACCACGCCCGGCTCGGTGAAGGTCAGCGCCAGCGAACCGTTGGACGCATCGGAATCGACCGTAAGGCGCAGTTCGATCCGCCGCCATTCGCCCGGCAGGGCTTCGCAGCGTGCGCCCGGTCCGGACGGCGCGGCATCGTCGTCGCGGGGATCGCCCAGCAGCGATATGTCCACCGGATGCGGCGCGCCATCGCATGAGCGTATCCACATCGACAGCTCATACTGCTCCCCCGGCCGCAGCCGCATGCCCTCGAACCCCCGATTGACCAGCGACACCGGCCCGAGCTCGACCTGCACTACGGCATGATGGGGATTCTCCTCCGCCACGCAGTCTTCGGTCTCGATCCAGAACGATCCATGCGATCCTTTCGGCACATCCTTGCGCCACGCCGTGAACGCGCTCCACCGCGGATTATCCCGATGAGAGTACTCAAAGGCACCGTTCTGCACCAGATCGCTGGCCAGACCACCATCCGCCGAATAATTCAGATCTTCGAAAAACACGCCCCACAGCCTGTCGCTGATCGGATATTTCGCACCAACCGGACCGACCTTGACCATGCCGTTCCGCTCAATCTCTTGATCCCGGTCCACCTTGCCAGCCCTTTCGTCGTCGTGAGCCCGCACATGCCACGGCCGGCATGCCGATCTTCCCATCAGCGCGCCAATGCCACCCATGCAGTCGTATCCGGCGGCAGAGCCCCCTCATGCAACGGCCCGGAGGCGATCAGCACGTCACCGGCCGGCAACGGCACCGGAGACCCGCAAAAGTTGGTGACGCACGCGATGCGCCCGCCCACGCGCCGGCCGTTCTCCGGACACCCGTCTGCTTTCATATCATTATCGGGGATTCGACGGGAAAACGCCAAAACGCCCCCTTCATTCCCGTCGGCGCCGTCGGGGTGGCCGCTTGGCCCGTCAATGTCCATCCACTCGATCTCGACCGGATCGGCTGCCGCACAGTCTGCGTTGAACAGCCGCGAGCGCAGACGAATGGCGTCACGATACAGGTTCAGCATGGACAGCGGGTCCCCGGCCTGGCGGTCCACAGCGTAGTCGGCGAACCATAGCGGCTGCGGCAGGTGAGGCTCGGCGGCTGGCCGACCGCCATCGGCCATGCCAGGCGAGAATCCGAAGGAGGCTCCTTCCCCGAATCGATCCGACCAAGGGGCTGGAGCCGGCATATCGGCCGAATTCCAGGGCAGGGGCACGCGGCAGCCGTCGCGACCCTTCTTGCTCTGCTGGCGCACCGTGTCGAACGCCGTGGGGTCCTCAAGCCGGTCCCATGGAATATCGGCCACTTCCGGCAGCCCAAGCTCATCGCCCTGGTAAATGTAGGCGGTTCCCGGCAAAGCCAGCTCCACCAATGCGGCGGCCCGCGCACGCCGGGCACCGAGCGTGCGGTCCTCGGCATACGAGGTTCCGTCCCTCAGCAGCCAGTCCGTCGCCAGTTGGAACAGCCTCCTCGACTTCACCTGCGCCAGACCATACCGCGACGCCACACGAGGCGTATCGTGGTTGCCGAGCACCCATGTGGCGCTCGAACGCGAGCGCCGAGCCGAGGCCAGCTCGGCGTCGATCGCGGCGCGGTACTCCCGATAGCTCCACAACGACTGCTGCAGATCGAAGTTGAACACCTGCCCGAGCTCATCGTCCGACGCGTACCGATGCTCATGCTCGGGCACGATGGAGATCTCCGCCACCGCGCACAGCGGAGGGTCATACGAGTCGAACACCCGCCGCCAGCCACGGTAGATCTCATGCACCTCGTCACGGTCCCACAGGGGGTGCCGGCCGTCCGAGCACCGGTCATCGTCCACGGTCCACTCGTCGAGATCGGACCGTCCGTCGATCTGCTTGGCCAATCCGTTGGCCACGTCGACGCGGAAGCCGTCGACGCCCAAGTCGCCCCAGAAACGCAGCACGTCTTCGAATTCGGCGCGTACCCCGGGGTTGTCCCAGTTCAGATCGGCCTGTTCCCTGGCGTAGATATGCAGATACCATTGCCCGTCATCCACGCGCTGCCATGCCGATCCGCCCATCTTGGACAGCCAGCCGGTCGGCGGCAGTTCACCGTGGTCGCCACGCCCGTCACGGAAGATGTAGTACGCGCGTTCTGGCGAGCCCGGACCGGCGGCGAGCGCCTTGCGGAACCACGGATGCTCGGTGGACGTATGGTTGGGCACGATGTCGATGATGATGCGCATGCCCTGATCGTGCACGGCGTCGACCAGTTCGCGGAACTGGCCGAGCGTGCCGAACTGTTCGGCCACATCACGATAGTCGATGACGTCGTAGCCGCCGTCCGCAAACCCGGAGCGGAAGATGGGATTCAGCCACACGCCGTCCACGCCGAGACGCCTGAGATACGGCAGGCTGCGGATCGCACCGGAGAAATCCCCGATCCCGTCGCCGTCACCGTCCCGAAAGCTGCGCGGATACAGCTGGTACATCACCGCCTGGCGCCACCAGTCGCCATTGCCTCCGCGTGGGATCATCGGTTCATCCTTTCTCGTGCGGCGGATGCGGCACGGCGGGCCCCTCCGGCGGCCCCGAAAAGAGGGACGCAAGAGGAGGCCCGCACGATTTGCCGGTCAGCCGGCCGTCGTCCGAAGAATCGTCATCATGGAGCGGATACGCGGATGCGCCTACTCCGTGAATTCCTTCTGCGCGGGCAACGACCCGGGCGCCGCCTTCTCATTGGCCTCCCAAGTGGATTTCCACTCGTCGGTGATGACTTTCCTGACGTTGTCCCAGTCCTTCGTGCCCTGCACGTATTCCAGCAGCGCCCCGCCGAAATCCTTCTGCCAGGCGAGGCTGGGAAGCTCGAAGCTGCGAATGTACTTCTTGCCTTCCTTCTGGTAGGCGAGCGCCTGGTCGACCAGCGGATTATCCGGCTGGGCATCGTCGCCATAGGTGGTGGCCGGCATGGCGAAGCCCATCTCCTTGGCCACGATGCGCTTGGCCTCGTCGCTCGTCTGCACCCATTCGATGAATTTGAGCGTCGCCTCCTGGTCGGCCTTGCTGGCGTTCTTGTTCACCACCCATTGGTTGTCCATGATGACGCCGGGGCCATAGTCCTCTTCACCGGGGATGCCCATGTAGTACGGCAGCATGCCGAGATCCTCGTCGGCCACGTTGTTGTCCTTGATCTGGGAATACGCCCACACGCCGTTCGGGTAGAACGCCACCTCGCCAAGGGAGAACTGCGCGGTCACGTCCTCGTAGGACATCGAGGTCGCGTCGGTCTTGGCGTCGCCCGGCGACGTGTTGACCTGCAGATCATAGAGGTCCTTGTAGTTGTCGAGATACTTCCAGGTGATCTCCGGCATGAACGTGGTGTTGTTGTCCTTGTACTCGAAATACTCGGCCGGGCGAATCATGTGCGCGGTGAAGCGGTAGTAGTCGGAATTCTCCACACTTGGCGTGGTGAACGCGCCTTCAAGGCCCAGATCGTCCTTGTGTTCCATCATGCTTTCGGCCACGGCCTTGAGCGTGGGCCAATCCTTGATGTCGTCCGCGGACTTGATGACCGCATAGTCCTTGGAGCAGTAGTCCTTGACGATCTTCTTGTTATAGATGATGCCGTACCATTCCTGCACGTACGGGATCGCGTACACGTTCTCGGAATCCTGCACCGCACTGGCCTTGCCGGCATCGGTCAGATTCTTGTAGACATCGGTATCCTGCATCGGGGTCAGGTACTTCTTGTACTTGGCCAGATCGTTCGGGCTCATCGTCCATGTGGTCGGGGGCTCGCTCTTGGCCAGTTCCGAAGTCAGCGTGGTCTCATAATCGGCCATCGTGGCGGTGACCACGTCCACCTTGATTCCCGTCTCGTCGGTGAATGCCTTGGCGAGCTCGTCGAACTGGTCGACGACTTCGGGCTTCGAATTCAGGTAATACACCTTGCCCTGAGCGGTGTCGCCGCTCGAATCGCCGTTGGAGGAGCCGCAGGCCCCCAGCCCGACGATCATGGCGGCCGCGGTGCCGGCAGCGATGATTGCCCTCTTGTTCATGGTGATCTCCTTATCCTTGGTGCGCCTCATAGGAGGCGTTTACGGGAATGCCGGCGACTTCGCCGTCTTCCCGACGCGGAAGCGCCGTTTTGCCGGCCCATCCGCGTCATCCGTGCGGTGTGCGTGCCGCAACCGCATCAGCGATGCCCTTGACGGGCTCATAGATGCGACTGCAGATACATGTCGACGATGTCCATCGCGCGGTTGGTACGGAACCCGTAGTACCCGTGCGTGCCATCATTGAGTTTGATGAACGAGACCTCCTTGCCGAGCTCCTTCATGCGCCGGTACAGCCGGCAGCTCTGATTGAACGGCACATCCGAATCCCTCCCGCCGTGCATGATCAGCGTCGGCGGAACATCGGACTGCACGGACAGCATGGTGATCGGCGACGCCGCCGCAGCTAGGTCGGGGTGCTCAAGCGATCGCACGCCTCCCAGTTCCCTGCCGATGGCGCCGTCGGGGCTGTTGTTGTCCATGATGGTCGGATAGTAGTTCATCGCGGTCATGTCGGTGACGCCGTACCAGTCGATGATGCAGGATACCGCGGCGCTGTACTCGCGATAGTCGTCGGTATCCGGACCGGAATCCGCGGTGAATCCGGCCTGCAGCACCGTGGTCCCGCCTGAGGAATCACCCCACAGCGCCACCCGGTCGGCGTCTACCCGCAAGCGTTCCGCGTGCTTGCGCACATACCGTATCGCCGTCTTGCAATCCTGCATCTGCGCGGGAAACGGGGCGATGTCGCTGGAGCGGTACTGCAATGCCGCCACCACGTATCCACGCTCCGCGATGCGCACATAGTAGTTCAGGTAGTCCAACACGGTCTGCGGGCCGAATCCGGAACCACGGACGAACACCACGACCGGCCATGCCGAAACCCGCCTGCGGACCGGCATGTCATCGGTTCTCGGGCTGAATATCCACATGGGAAGGTCCACGGCACCGCCGCCATATGCCTCGTCAACGGTTCTGGTCACGTAGGTTTCCCGGTGGATCATGACCGGGTAGAGAAAATCGTCCTCATTGAGGTCGTCGATCACCATGCATCCTTCGGGGACTTCCGGGGAACGAGGGAATTCCCGGCGAATCGGCACCTCCACCGCACCCAGTGGCGTCGAAGAGCCGGGATCGGCCTCCGTGCCTCCCCAAAACCAATCGGATGTCCGCATGGCGCATTCCTTCCCGCTACGATGCGGCGAACCGACGGCGATGCGCCATCACATCACCTCGCCACACTGCGCTGATTAAAGAATTTTCTTAATTACATAGAATATTCCTTTTTCATTCTGATGTCAAACCGTTTCGACACAAAACGGTGCCATTGGTATGTCTGGCGCACCGGCTTCTCGCCGGGCTCGGCACGGCGCCGCTCGGCGTCCGCCGACGCCGCTGCGCGGAATACTCGAGTTGTCGGTGTCGGCTCTCATATAACAACCGGTTTCAGACGCTCCGAATACCGTGATATATCGTTACATCAGCCCGTTGCCGCGTATGCGCGCACCGACAACTCAACTTCTACGGACCGTGCGGAATATCAGCGCACGCGCACAGGGCCGGTACTGTCGCGCACGATCAATTTCGGAGGAATGAGCACTTTCCGATCGGGATCGTCATCCTCCGATTCAAGGACAAGCCGGAACGCCCGCTCCGTCATATCGGCATAAGGCTGCCGAACCGTCGTCAACGGCGTGGCCGCATGCCACAGATACTCGTTGTCGTCGAAACCCACCACGGATACCTCTCCGGGAATATCGACCCCCATCTGGTGGGCGGCATCATAGACCCCGACCACCTGGGTGTCGCATGTGGCGAAAATCGCGGTCGGCGGATTCTCCATCGCCAACAGGCGCAGGGTCTGGCGCCGGGCCAGCTCGCTCCATTCGTCGCCGGGACATATCAACGACGGGTCCAATGGAATGGAGGCCTCGTTCATCGCGGCCTTGCAGCCGTCGAGCCGCGCCCGAAAGCACATCATATCGTCCGGTCCGGTGATAATGGCGATCCTGCGGTGCCCCAGGCCAATAAGATGCCTGCCGACCTCAAGCCCGCCGGCCCAATTATCGAGCCGCACTTCCAAGCCTTCGGATGCGACGTTGCCACGCAGGTCGATAATCGCGTATCCCGCATGGATGCTGGCGAACAACTCCCGCTCCTTATCGAGAAGGTCCGCCGTGTTCACCACCACGGCCAACGGTTTCGCGCGCCGCAGGGACTGCAGGTAATACGGCGACAACGCCCCGTCGTCATCGGTTCGCGAAACGATGATCAGGTTCAGCCCATTGCGGTCCGCATACCGCATGGCACCGCTGAGCATCGGTGTGACCCAAGGGTGGTCCATCCGGTCGATAAGCAGTGCGATATTGCGCGAGGTGACATGCTTGACCGGTTTTTTCGAATAGTTGACCGACGACAGCACCTGTTCGATGCGCTGCCGCGTCGCATCCGATACGCTGCCGTACCCATTGATGACCTTCGATACGGTGGCAGGCGAGGTCCCGGCCAATTGCGCGATCTCCGCGACCTTCAATCGGCGCGCACCACTCCGCTCCGATGAGTTGCCGGTCATACGCTCTCCGTTCTTGTGTGCAATCGAACCAACTGATCACCACAATAGCGATGCTGGCGAAAAACGGATGGCCCTGGCGCCGCAGGCCCTCCCGCACCGCCGTCAGCAGTTCCAGCGTTCGATCACGCGATCGCCCTTGTACACGGACAGTACCGAATAATGCGCGGTGTCGAGCCGCAGCAGCTTCGCCATATGCGGATCGACGCCCAGCCAGCGGGTCGTCAGGATACGCAGCACATGCGCATGGGCCACGAACAGCACGTTGCGGCCGTCCTCAAGCAGCGGCACCGCCTGGTCGATGGCCTGCTGAACGCGCTCGTACACGTCAGCGAGGGACTCTCCCGGGCCGTTGTGCACGGTCACCCGCTCGCCGGACGGCAAGGTATCGACCCACTCGCCTTCCATCGCCGAGCTGAGCACTCCAGGGCCGTCGCGCCACACATCCCAGCTGCCGCCGTTCATCTGCGCGACCGTCTGTCGGGTGCGCCCTTCAGCGCGGCCATAATCCCATTCCGCCAGCGCCGGCATGGTCCGTGGCCCGAACCCCGCCAGGGACGCCGTCTGCTGTGCGCGCTTCAACGGGCTGGCGAATACGCATTCCGCGTCGAACGGCTGCGGGAACAAGCTGCGGATGCGGTCCCCGGCGTCGCGCGCCTGTTGCTCGCCAACCTCCGTCAGCGGAATGTTGGTCCGGCCGGTATGCTGCCCCGACTCGCTCCATGCCGTTTGCCCATGCCGGAGCAGGACCAGCCGCCCCAGTGCGGCGGCACTGCCGCTGTTCGTTTCGCTCATGTACCCAACTCTACTCACTTCCGCGTCGCGACCATGCCAAATAATGGTGTGTATGACCGAATTTCAGGATGAGTCGACAGCCGACCGCATCATCGCGCAGCTCGACCGGGTAAATGCAAAGGTGGATGACATGCGCAACGAACGCCTCAATGATCCTGATTCCATGGGGGACAAGCTGCTGAAGTTCGCTTTGCCGTCGATCGCCGGCTTCGTGGCCGGGAAGGTATTCCAACTGCTGTGGAACAAGGGTACCGGAGCCAAGCTGTCGGAGGAGGATGAAGCTCAGCAGGGGCTGCTGATGAGCGTGCTGTTCGCCGCGCTGTCGGCGGCGTTCACCGCATCGGTGTCGATGCTGTCCGACCGGGGGTCGAAGGCCTTCGTCGCGCGCCGCCACCGCAAGCGCGCCGCGCGCTAACCTCTTCGCGGAATCCGTTTACTGTGAGCGGAAACATTGGCATCGGCGTGATTTCCTGCGACAATGGCCGCATGGTTACCAATAGCACTATTGAAACCCTGCTCAATCGCAGGTCGATCCGCAAGTTCGCCGACGAACCGATCGACGATGACACCATCGCCACACTGGAAACGGTTGCTCAGCATGCCGCATCCAGCCAGTATCTCAATGACTGGTCCGCCGTACGCATCACCGATCCCGATCCCAAGGCCCGGCTTGCGGCTATCGCCAAGCAGCCGTACATCGCCGAGGCCCCGCTGCTGTATGTGTTCATCCTTGACGAGCACCGCAACGCCGCCATCGCGAAGGCCAAAGGGGCTCCTGCAGGCGAAATCACGCTGGACGCGAGCTACCTCACGCAGGCGCAGAACGATGCCGTACTGGCCCTGCATGCCATGGAGACGGCGGCGTATTCGTTGGGATTGGGCTGCGTGATTCTCGGTTCGCTGCTGAACGATGTGGACGCGTTGATCGGCATGATGAACCTGCCGGAATACACGTATCCCGTCTTGGGTCTGGCGATCGGCAAACCCGACCAGCAGCCGGCGTTGAAGCCGCGCATGCCCCGTTCGATGCAGTTCTTCGAGAACACCTATCCGTCCGATGATGAGGCCACGCTCGCCGCGCTGCCGCAGTTCGACGCCGAAGTACACCAATACTACGATCTGCGCAACACCGACCGCCCCGTTGATGCCTTCAGCGATCAGATTCGCGCCGTCGCCACCGATCAGGGCGTGCTGAATCGCGCCGTCGCCCAGAAGGCCGCCAAGCAGGGATTCCGTCTGGACCGCTGACCGGCTTCCCCACCTTTCGTCGTGTCCTCATTGACCTGCCGAAATGGACGAAGAAGCGGCTCGTACCCCGCTGGATGGGCAATCACAGGATTGCCCATGGCAGTGCGCGAAGCGCACGTCGCATGTAATGTCGGGGGCTGGCGGCGCAGCCGACTGGGGGGG
>OBZB01000144.1_pt1 | contig 15671 bp, 14 predicted proteins | sample 1476861 | NCBI WGS metagenome assembly OBZB01 (sample SAMEA2580226, study PRJEB22360) | human gut metagenome | biome: human gut; feature: human-associated habitat; material: faeces | place: Denmark | collected 2008/2010
GGCGGGTCCGGAGCCGGGCAGACGGCCGACGCGGCTGCGCCCGCTGCGGATTCGGCGGACGCCAAGTCCTCTGACTCCGATGCCCCCGCATCCTCCGATTCCTCCGACGATACCCTGACCCCTCTGGGCAAGGCGAAGAAGGAAGCTGCCGAGTATCTCGACGCCCTGCAGCGCGAGCGCGCGGAGTTCATCAACTACCGCAACCGCGCGCAGAAGGAGCAGGAGCGTTTCCGCCAGCACGGCATCATCGACGTGCTGACCGCGCTGCTGCCGGCGCTCGACGATATCGACCGCATCCGCGAGCACAGCGAGATGGACGACTCCTTCAAGGCCGTGTCCACGAAGATCGACAAGGCGTTCGAGAAGTTCGGCGTCGAGAAGTTCGGCGAGAAGGGCGAGGAGTTCGACCCCACCAAGCATGAGGCGATCCTGCACAAGCCGGACGATGCGGCCGAGAAGGGCACCGTCGATACGGTGGTCGAGGCCGGATACCGCATCGGCGACCGGGTGATCCGCGCCGCCCGCGTGGTCGTCGCCTCCCCGAAGAACTGATGGCATTCCGGCTCCCCCTCACACAAGGGGGAGCCGGAATCTCGAACAAGGCTTTATGCACTTTATGACTGAAAGGAGATACTCATGGCTGAAAATGAATGGCTGAGCAAAGACTTCTACAAAGTCCTCGGTGTCTCCAAAGACGCCTCGGACTCCGAAATCACCAAGGCGTACCGCAAGCTGGCCCGCAAGTACCATCCCGATCTGAACCAGACCAAGGAGGCCGAGGAGAAGTTCAAGGACATCTCCGAGGCGTACGACGTGCTCAACAACAAGGAAACGCGCCAGAAGTACGACGCGATCCGCCAGTTCGGCATGGGCGGCGCCCGCTTCGCCGGCGGGTCCGGTACAGGCGGGTTCGACGCGTCCGGTTTCTCCGACGTTTTCGGCTCGATGTTCGGCGGCGGCAGCGGCGCTGGCGGGTCCCGTATCCGGTTCAGCACCTCGGGCGGCGGCCAGCCGAATCTCAACGATCTGTTCTCGATGTTCGGCGGCGGCGCCGGCACGCAGGGCGGCGGATATGGCGGATACGCCCGGGGCGATCCGTATTCCGAATACCAGGCCGCGCCGAAGCCCGAAGACGGCGAGGACCGCAACTCGAAGATCAATCTGACGTTCCGTCAGGCGGTCAAGGGCGCCACCGTGTCCCTGAGCATGGGCGGCAAGAAGTTCAAGACCCACATCCCCGCCGGAGTCAAGGACGGGCAGAAGATCCGCTTGGGCGGCAAGGGCAAGCCCGGCCGCAACGGTGGCAAGGCCGGCGACCTGTATCTGACGGTGAACGTGGCCGAGGACCCGAAGTTTGCCATGCGCGGGCACGATCTGGTCATGGACCTGCCGGTGACCGTGGATGAGGCCGTGTCCGGCGCGAAGGTCGAGGTGAAGGACATCGACGGCGAGACCGTCACCTTCAAGGTTCCTGCCGGCTCGTCCAGCGGCGCCGAGGTCCATGTGTCCGGCAAGGGCGTGCATGTGGGCAACTCGACGGGCGACCTGGTCGGCCGCGTGCAGATCCGCATCCCGGCCAAGCCGGGGCTGGCGCTCAAGCACGCCGCCAAGGAGTTCGACAAGGCCTCCGGTGATTTCGCCGACGCGATCGCCGGCGAACGCGGCTGAGACGCCACGGCTGGCTGACGCTACGGCTACGGGGCGATGCCCCGCATGGTTCCCGGGGCAATCCGGGAACCATGGAATATGGGCGGATGGGGTCGCATACGGGATATGCGATCCCATCCGCCCTCATTAATCATTAATGACATGCATGCTTATGAAAGGAGATGAGCGCTATGGCGAGGATTGCACAGGAGATCAGACGGGCATACACGGCATGTGCCGCCGCGCTTGTCTCCGGTCAGGCCGATCTCGATGCCGTCGATGCGCTGGGTCTCAATGTGGAGATGCCGGTGTTCACGGTCGGCCAGGTGGCGCAGTTGGCGGGAATCCACCCGCAGACGCTCCGCCAGTACGACCGTCTTGGGCTGGTCGTGCCGAGGCGCACCGAAGGAGGGGCACGTCGATACACGCTGCGCGATATCGATCGGCTGACGCAGGCGCAGCGGCTGAGCCAGGATGAGGGCATCAATCTGGCCGGCGTCACGCGCATTCTCTCCCTGCAGGAGGAGAACCGGCAGCTGCGGCGGCAGAACAGGCACCTGCGCCGGCGCCTCGAAGGCGACAGCGTGTTCGAAGCCGGCATCGACGGCGAAGTGGTCGAGGTGCGTCAGGCACGTTCGCGGTTCTACCGCGTGTGGCGCCGGGGCAGCAACAAGCCGTTGCAGATCACCGCGTCTCGCGACGATCTCGGCGATATGGACACGGATCTCGTGGTGGTCGACGAGTGACCGAAGACTGAGCGGCCGGGTGTGCGGGCGGTTGCGGCGGATCGCGGGGTTGCGGCGCTTGCCTGTGCCCGGATGGCTCGTCCGTGGGGCTTGCTCGCACCGTCCGCCTGTGCCGTTCGTCCGTGAGGTTTGATGAGATAGAGCCAGCGCAATTCCGGTAAGCAGTGCGAATCATTGCGAACCATTGCGAACCATTGCGAACCATTGCGAATGAGCGCGAATGAGAAAGGTGCCCGCATGATGCTCAAAGTCGTGTTCTGGGATATGGACGGTACGCTGATCGACTCGGAGCCCTACTGGCATGCCGGCGAGATGGAGATCGCCGCCGCTCACGGCGGATACTGGGATCAGGATCTCGCATGGGCCGGGTCCGGCACCCCCGTGCCGCAGGTGGCCCAGCGCATGGTGGATCACGGTTGCCAGCTGTCGGTCGATGAGATCGGCAAGGGCATGATCGACTACGTGGCGCGCGCCGAAGCCGCGCATATGCCGTGGATCGCCGGCGTGACCGACGTGCTGCGCTCACTGGTGGAGGCGGGCGTTCCCTCGGTGCTGGTCACCACGTCGCCGCGCCATCTGGCGCAGGGATTGGTGGATCAGGCTCCGGAGGGCGCTTTCGCCGGATTCGTCTGCGGTGACGACGATGTGGAGAAGAAGCCCTCGCCGGCTCCGTATCTGGCTGCGGCGAAGCTGATCGGCATCGCTCCCGAAGACATGGCCTATTGCGTGGCGCTTGAGGATTCGATGAGCGGCCTGACCTCCGCTGCCGCGTCCGGCGCCACCACGATCGCGCAGACCGGCTACATCCAGACCGACACCTCGAATGGCCCGCAGTTCGCGTCGATCGATTCCTATGACGGCGTGACCGCCGCGACGCTTGACGCGTTCGTGCGCCGGCGCGTGGGCGGCGTTGCCGAATAAGCGAGCGGCTGAGGCGCTGCATAGAGATTGAATCCAAAGGGTTGCTGCATGTAATGTGGCGGCCCTTTGTTTTTTTATGTCAGAGCAGTCTTTTTGCCGATGGCTGGGCTGAGATTATACATCGATGGGCCCGCATTTTGTCCGCGTGCTTGGGTTTATGTATTGTCGAGTTGTTTGTGGGCATCTTGATGACGATGTGTTTCCAATTAAAAAATGTGTCATGAAGATGCCGTGCGACACGCCGTAATTAAGTATACATATTATATATATTTGATATATAATCATTTTAATAATATAATTAAATTCACAATGAGGTGACAAGGAGGCATCGTGGGAGTCGTCGAAGATGGTATGCCGGATAGACGGCGGCGGAACCAGAATCATCGAAAACTATTGGTGGTCGCTAAAGATCGTGATGGCGCGTTGTCGAGACATCAAAGGCAGGCTGCTTGGCTGTTTCTTTTTATTCCTGGTGTGTTGTTCGTGTTGTTCACAGTAGTGCCGTTTATGGTTGCTGCGGTCGTGAGTTTGACTGACTACTCGATTGTCCAATCTCCACGATGGATTGGATTATCCAATTATGCTGAAATCGTGCGGGACCCTTTTTTTGGACTGCCATCAGGAATACGGTATTTTATACGCTGTTGTTCGTGCCGCTTGGCCTGATCGTGGCTTTGGGCGCTGCTCTTCTGCTTAATCGGAATGTGCGTATTGCTAAATTGTTTCGTACGCTCTTTTATGTGCCGGTCGTCTCCTCTACGGTGGCGACTGCAACGATCTGGTATTGGGTGCTTAATCCTCAGAAAGGTTTGCTCAATGCTGCGCTCGGTTGGTTCGGTATTCAGGGGCCGGCTTGGCTATATGACTCGCACTGGGCGATGATTGCAATCGTGATCATGAATGTGTGGGCTGGCTTTGGCACTAACATGATCATTTTTCTTGGCGGATTACAAGGTGTGCCTAATAACTTGCGCGAAGCAGCTCGCTTGGACGGCGCAAACGCATTCCAAGTGTTTTGGCACGTTGTCTTGCCCAGTATTCGCCCTACTTTGTTTCTTGTTACCACGCAACTGATCATCAGTGCGTTCCAAGTGTTTGATCAGGCCTACATTCTCACTAAAGGTGGCCCGGGTAATTCCACTGTTACTGTCGTCTACTACATCTACGACCGTGGCTTCGGAGCATTGCGGATGGGATATGCGTCGGCTCTGTCTTTTGTATTGTTCGCAATAATTTTTGTGTTTTCGCTTATCAATATGCGTATCACCAACAAGGAGGAATCGTGACCAGACATTGTCACTCCATGAGTACGATGGTAACTCGTCGCATGATCGGTTCGTTTGTGTGGTGGATTGCAGTGTGTGTTATCAGCGTTGTGACTGTTGCTCCGTTGTTGTGGACTCTGGCCACATCGTTCAAACCTGCTGGAGAGATTCTGCGTGATGCGCTGTCGTTTATTCCACGGTCGCCAACTCTTGATAACTATATCCAGGTATTTACCACGGTGCCGTTCGCTCGCTATTTCGTGAATACATTGATCGTTGCGGTTGGTGGTGTGGTATGCAACCTGTTTCTTGGATCAATGGCGGGGTATGCGCTTGCTAAACTTGAATTCCGCGGTCGTCGTGCCGTGTTTCTAGTGTATCTTGCATCGATGATGATTCCGAGTATCGTCACTATGATCCCTACTTTCTTGGTATTGCGCCAAATACCGTTGATTGGTGGCAACGACATCAGCGGACATGGGGGCATGGGCCTTATCAATACGTACTGGGCTGTAATACTGCCCGGTGCGGCTGGCGCATTCGCGGTCTTTTTTATGAAGCAATTTTTTGAGTCGATACCTGATGAGCTAGGTGAAGCGGCGCGTGTCGATGGGGCGGGAGAGCTTCAAATATTTCTCAGAATCTACTTACCATTGGCTAAATCGGGTTTAGCTGTCCTTGGATTACTTACGTTCCAGTCGGGTTGGAACAACTTTCTATGGCCGCTGATTGTGCTTAACGATCCGAAGATGATGACTGTTCAAGTTGGGCTAGCGGGTTTTACCAATAATTACAGCACTGATTATGGCCCTCTGATGGCTGGCACAGTGGTGACCATGCTCCCGGTTTTGCTGTTGTTCCTTTTTTCGCAGCGGTGGATCGTCGAGGGGATTGCGCATACGGGAGGCAAATAGATCCGTGACTCGTGCATGGCATGAGGGCGGTAACGAAAAAATAACTGCTGACATCGGGTTTATCGGTGTCAGATATTTGTAGTTTATCAATTGGGGCTAATAAACAAATTTTTGACACCGTTCGTCACAAAGACGTGCCGGGTCATCACAATAGAAAGGAATACACATTATGACAGGAAGACAGTCGCGTTTCATTCAAGTTGCGTCATTGGCTTTGGCGGGGTCTCTCCTTTTTGCGGGCTGTGGGTCATCTCCGGCGAATCAGAGTACGGGATCTGGCGGTAAGCAGATCGTAACTATGTGGGGATCATGGTCTGGCGATCAGGTTGACCAGATCAATCAAATGACGGCAGCCTTCAATAAATCGCAGTCGAAATATGAGGTTTCCTACGTTGCACAGGAACAGGTGGAGCAAAAGCTGCTTACTGCTATTGCGAGTGGGCAGGTGCCTGATCTGGTGATGTGGGATCGATATCAAACTGCGCTATATGCGCCCAAAGGGGCGGTGCAGGCGATCGATGAGTTTGTTAAAAAGGACGCTATTGATCTGGATGCGTTCTATCCTCAGGCGATCGCCGAGATGGAGTCGGGCGGCAAGTTGTATGGTCTTCCTCTGCTTGTAGATGTGCGTTCGTTGGCTTACAACGCGGATTTGTTTAATCAGGCAGGCGCCACTCCTCCAACTACTTGGGATGAGCTGCTTGAAGTTGCTAAGAAGCTGACAATAAAAGATGATTCGGGCAAGCTTTCGCGGGCTGGATTTCTGCTTAATGATCCGGGTCTATTCAATATGTGGCTGTGGCAGGCTGGAGGCGAGCTGCTGAGCGCGGATGGTAAGAAAACTGCATACAATAGCGGTTCTGGTCTTGAGGTTTTGAATTTTTGGAAAAGTATGCTTGACGCAGGGGTATACGTCAACGGATTTGCCGATACCAATGATGTATTCGCAGCAGGTGATGCCGCAATGAAACTGACGGGGCCATGGGATATCCCGACGCTTGATAAAGCCGAGGGGCTGAACTACGCTATTGCCGAACCTCCGGCCGGCCCTGGTGGAGATAAAAGCTCGATTATGGGAGGATTCGGCTTGGTTATTCCGACTGGTGCAAAGCAGTCTGAAGGTGCATGGGAATTCATGAAATGGTGGTCTACTAGCGTAGAAAACGGTGTGAAATTTGCGAAGATCTCCGGCTGGTTCCCAGCGAATCGCGAAGCTTCTAATAATGAGTATTTCACCAAGAATGACAAGTATGCGGCGTTTGTAAAAACGCTTGACTATGCGCGTACCAGACCGCTTGTTTCTGGTTATTCAGATGTTGAGGGCAAGGCTCTCACACCAGCTTTACAGAAGTTCATGTCTAATGAGCTGACTGCTGGGGAGGCGCTTAAGGAGGCTCAGACGCAGGGTGATCAGCTGTTGGCAAAGGCGGGCGCCTGATGAATGAGACAAGTGTCGCTGGAATCTGGCCGATGCATGCCGATCTGCTGCAGAACAGCGTTGGCTTGCTCTACGGTGCACCGTGGCCGCAATATCTGCATAATGTCTATCCATTCAAATGTGCGGATGATGATAAGACTTTCAATTACTGGTGGCTGGCTCATCTTATCGATTGCCGAGTGGATGCTTACGGCCGTTGCGGAGACGCGATGAGACTGAATCAGGCGAAAGAGACATGGCGCAATATTCTTGATCGCAATGGCGATTCGCTGTTCAACGACTATTTTGATGACATGTTGTGGTTCGCCTTGGCTACGCTACGTATGTGGGAGGCCTGTGGAGAACAGAAATACCTAAGTTCGTCAATTGATATCTGGAACCATGTCATTGAGCATGGTTGGAATGATGACATGGGTGAAAGCCTAGCATGGCGTAAGCAGCAGCTGTATTACAAGAACACGCCTGCCAATGGGCCCCTCGCCATTCTTGGGGCCCGTTTGTACCGCATTACTGGTGAATCGAGTTATCTTGAGCGTGCCTGGACTGCATTCCGCTGGATCGAGCGTACATTACGCACAGATGACGGATTCATCGAAGATGGGATTAATCGGCTGGGCGATGGGAAGGTTGATTCGCAGTGGAGGTTTACCTATAATCAAGGCCTCTATATTGGAGCTGCTGTTGAATTATATACTGCAACCAACGGTGATGAGCTTTCATTGCTTAATGAGGCAATGCGCACTGCGTTAGTTGCGATTGCATCTTTGTCGAACGGAACCGTCTTCCGTGATGAAGGCGAGGGAGGTGATGAAGGGCTATTTAAGGGTGTGTATTATCGCTACGTTGGCCTGCTGATTGAATCGGTTGATACACTTGTTCAGCCTGCGCCGTCGTTGATTGACGGACGTGCTCGAATTGTTGATTTCATTCAGCGTAGTACCGATGAAATGTGGCGAAATGCATCCACTATGCCATCCGGCGCTGTGTTGGTTGGCAATAACTGGTCAGCGCCGGCGAGTGGACGCGTTCATTATTCCACTATGTTGAGCGCAGTTATGGCGGCGGAGTTGCGAGCTGGTCTCGGTGTCTGACCGGTGAACCTATCAAAAGACTGCTCGGACGCAATGAAAGTCTTCTCTAATTCGTTCGGGCAGTCGATTGTCCCAGCACCAGTGTTGTCGGAACTACGGTTTTTTCGGCATGGCTGTCGTTATTGATCTGATGAAGAACTGAGATGACGGCGCTTTGTCCAAGTGTTTGTTGGTCTTGGGCGACGTTGGTAAAGCGGAACAGGCTAGTATCGAATGTGGCGTCAGGGTGATCGAAGCAAATGATTGATGCGTCGGCGGGGACACGTTTTCCGATACGCTCCAGTGCCGTGCGCAGCATCAACGCTATGTTATATTCACAAGCTAGGTATGCGCTGACTTCTGGATGCGTTTGCGCAAAATTCATGATGCGTTCGATATCGCGTTCCTGTGGCTCAGTGGCATCGGGCAGCGTCGATCGGACATCGTGGAACACAAGTGAATCGTCTAACGCGATATTGGCATGGGCGTGGGCGGATTGCCAGCCTCGCTGACGTTCATCATTGGAAGTAACATGGCAGTCCGAACGTATCAGAGCAATATGCCGGTGTCCGAGGGAAAACAGGTATTCGGTTGCGTTCATCGCGCCTCCGCTGTTGTCGCTAGTGACTGTAGCTACTGGAATTCCTTCGAACTTCCTGTCCAGAATCGTGATGGGAAAATGTTTCGACATAAGGTCGAGAATCGGTTGAGGAATGAAGTCGGAGTTGCTGGGCAATAGTATTAAGCCTTTGGCCCCGGCTTTCACCGTCGCATCAATGAGGCTTTTTTCCAACTCGATGCTTCCGTGAGTCTGCTGCAATGCGAGAAGTGCGCGGTCAACGGTGGTATTGAGCGCGCCTTTGATGATGCGCGTGCCAAATGTGTCGTCAAAGTTGGTCACAATCATGCCGATTAGCGGTAGTCGTTCAACATAATTCGATTGTGCTGGTGTGCGTCGTAGGACTGTGGTGCCGATGCGGGGTTGCCGTGCGACGTATCCTTCCTCCTTGAGCATGTTCATGGCGCGGCGAATAGTTATGGCACTGACATCATATAATTGACATAGTTCGTCCACGGAGGGCAGACGGGCCCCCTCTGGGTATGTGCCGTCTTGAATTAGGGCAAGGAGCTTGTCATAAACGGCTTGGTATAGCATGGTGCGCCAATCTTCATACTAAAATTTATAGGTATATTCATAATATACCTATAAAAACTATGGTCGGTTGACAGTTTCTGGCATGGTGCCATTGCTGAGTGATGACAATCACAAAGGCAAGGAGTTGTTTCGAGGGGTGTTATAAACCCCCTCTTTATCGGCAATTGCATGTTTTGCAGCCTGTGCATGGTTTTTCCGTTGATCCCCTACAATTAAGAGAAACGTTTCGATAAGGAGGTTGTGATGGCGGGTATCAAGGATGTGGCGGCGCGCGCCGGGGTGTCGATCAGCACGGTGTCCTATGCGATGAGCGGCAAGCGGTCCATTGGGGAGGAGACGAAGCGCAGGGTCCTTAAGGCCGCGCAGGAAGTCGGGTATACGCCGAATGCGCAGGCTCGTACGCTGCGGGGGAAACCGACAAAGGTGCTTGCGCTCAGTTCGCCTCTTCACAACTATACGGATTATTCGAATTATGCGGTATTTTTCTTTGCGTTGGCGATGCGTGCGAAACGGTATGGCTACGACATTCTGCTGTTGATGCATGAATATGGCGATCAAGAATTGAGGCGCGTTGCCTCGGGTGGCATGGTTGATGGGATTTTATTGCTGGATGTGCTGATGATGGATGCGCGCGCGGAAGTGGCTAAAACGCTTGATGTTCCTGTGGTCGCAGTCGGATATCCGAGTAATTCGGATGGGGTGTACTCGGTGGATCTGGATTTTGAGCGCATGGGGCGCGAGGCTGTTGATAAGGCGCATGCCCTGGGGCATCGGCATGTGCTGATCATCGGAAATATCTCTTTTGCGTACGAGGATGGCTCCAACTACCTTATTCGTTTCCGGGATGCGGCCATGAAGCGTGGTGGGGATTGCGGGATGGTGATGCATTTCAAGTCGTCTACAGGGTTCTCCGCGGCGGATGTCAATCTGCTGCTTGACGAGGCGTTTCATGAGGATCCCGACATCACGGCTATTTTTTGTCAGACGAATGCTCCGCATATAGCGAATTTGATCGATGCGTTGAAACAGCGTGGATTTGAGGTTCCTTCGGACATATCGGTGATGGCCGCGTGCACGTACGGGTTGTCGCAGGCCCAATGCCGTGTCGATGAGTTGCCGCTGGATCCACCCTCGGTGTGCGTTCGTGCGGTGGATGTCATGATGGAAGTGCTGAGCGGTCAGCGCAATGACGTCGGGAATGTGGAGATGATGCCTTCCAGTTATAAGGCGTATGGAACGATGGCGCGGCGGCGTGAGCGGTAGCGGTAATAGTGCGCGCCGAGTCTTCAACGGATTGGGTGTGAGGCTCCTGTGTAGGCGTCGAATTGTCGAAAGAAACTGTCGAAAAACAATCGAAATAATTTGTGAATAGACGACTTCTCTTTTATCTTCATAGATACGATCTTCTAATCGTTTCGAAGATTGTCGAAATCAGTAATGGTGCTGACAAGGAGGGAAAGATGAAGTCAACGCGTAGGGTTATTTCTGTCAGCCTTGCCGTGGCGGCTATGATCGGCATGGCCGGGTGTGGCGGCGGCACTGCTCAGGAGGAGCATCCCACCTCCATCAAGATATGGCATTATGAGGAAGCGACCACTGCTCAGGCAAAGGCGTGGGACAAAGCCATTTCGATTTTTGAAAAGGAGACCGGCGTCAAAGTCGATTTCGAGAAGAAGGCTTTTGAACAGATCCGGCAGAATGCCTCGCAGATTCTCAACTCGGACGACGCTCCTGATGTCATGGAGTATAACAAGGGCAACGCCACTGCCGGGTTGCTCGCCAGCCAGGGGCTGTTGACCAATCTCAATGATTACGTGTCCAAGTACGGTTGGGACAAGATTGTGACCGGCTCGCTCGCGGACACTGGAAAATACGATGAGCGGGGAGTGATGGGGTCCGGCGACTGGTACGGCATCACCAACTACGGAGAGGATTGCCTGCTGTATTTCAATGAAGATATGTTCAAGAAATACGGCATTGCCATTCCAACCACTTTCGATGAGCTTGAGAATGCAATGGCCAAGTTCAAGGAAAATGGTGTTACGGCATTTTCCGCGGGTTCCGCCGAATATCCGACTCAGCATCTGTGGTGGCAGCTTGTGCTGTCCAAAGCGGATGACAAGTTCATCAAGGCTTATGAGATGTATGACGGCAAGGTCGATTGGAACTCCGAGCCAGTGACCTATGCCACCGAGAAAATCAAGGAATGGGTCGACAAGGGTTATATCTCCAAGGATTCCACCAATCTTAAGGCTGAAGATGCTGGTCAGAACTTCATGACCGGGGTCAATCCGATCTTCTTCTCCGGAACATGGTGGCACGCTCGGTTCAAGGGAGAGGCCGCCGGCTTGCACGTCGCCTATGCCAAGTTCCCCGATACCAAGAAAATTGTCGGTTCGTCGGGAAACATTTGGGTGATCCCGGAAAAATCCGCCAAAAAGGATCTCGCTGCCAAGTTCATCAATATCACGTTGAGTGATGAGGTGCAGAACTACATGGCGGAGCAAGGCGGGCTGGCGATTCATGCCGATACGAATTCCATCAAGGATGAAGAGACGAAGCAGTTCGTTGCCCAATTCGACGAGGCGGTGAAGGAGAACCAACTCGGCTTCTATCCGGACTGGCCTACCTCTACCTTCTACGATGAGATCAATGCCTCGCTTCAGGAGCTCATCAATGGTACTGCGGACGTGAAGAAAGTCCTTGGCCAAATGAAAGAGAACTACGACAAAGGTCTTGAAGCCTCCGGCATCACGGCGAAGTGATCGTCTGCCGTTCCTTTCTGCACGGTGAACGTCGGCATGCGAAGATCCGTTCCCGGGCTTCGCATGCCCCTCGTTCCCGTCCTTGCAAATTGTTTTAGTGTCTGGAAGTGTCTGATGAACATAAAGGCAAGAAAAGCTAAGCGTGTCGCCGAAAGGGCGGTATCGCGAATTCCAGGTAGTCCTTCGAGCCGCTTTTGGTCGTATTTGATTCCTGGCGTGGCTATGCTCGTCTGGATCATCATTGTGCCGGGGATTTGGAACATCTATCTCAGTTTCACCAACTATCGGGGGATCAGGCCGCCGGTTTGGGCAGGGTTGAAAAACTGGATTCGACTGTTTCAGGACAATACGTTCTGGGTCTCATTCCGAAACTCGATTTGGATGATCGTCGCCATGGTGGTGATCCCGATCCTGTTGGGATTGATTCTTTCCTCCCTGATCTTTGACGTAGTGCAAAAGCGATTCGGAGCCAAGGCCGCCGCTACAATGCGAGCCATCTATTATTTCCCTCAGCTCCTGCCGATCGCCATTGCATCGTTGGTCATGGGTTGGATTTTCCGCGCGGAAAACGGTGCGCTGAATTCGTTATTGAACGTCATTGGCTTGGGAGGCCTGCAGCATGATTGGCTGGGCAAACCGGATACGGCCCTGATATTCCTGATGCTGATCATGATATGGATTCAAGTCGGCTATCCCTTGGTCATTTTCATGTCGGGTCTGCAGCGGGTCGATCCCGAGCTGTATGAGGCGGCCGGTCTTGACGGAGCCAATTGGTGGCAGCGTTTTATGGCCATCACGCTTCCTTCGATCAAGCCGGAGATCTTCGTGGTGGCGCTTACTTGCACCATTGCTGCATTGAAGGTGTTCGCTCCGGTTTACATGCTTACCAAGGGCGGGCCGGGAAGCAGCACCATTGTGCCTTCCTATTATTCGTACACTCAATTCTTCCAAGTGCAGCAGGTCGGTTACGGCGCCACGATCGCCACTGCCTTGACCGTCGTCATCATCGTTGTCGCCGTCGTGTTCACCAACCTTCAGCAGAAGGTCGAAGCCGAGGATGGAGAGTGATCGCACATGAGCACCATGAGTGCGGCTGAACTGAAGAGGATCGCCAAGGTAAAGAAGAACCGTACCGCCGGGGACTGGGTGGCCATTGCGTTGCTTGTCGCTGGTGGCCTGGTGATGATATTCCCCTTCATCGTCCTGTGCCTGAATGCGTTCAAGACCGCGGCTGACTACAATGCTAATGGTCCACTGAGTTTGCCGACTATGTTGACGCTCGATGGCTTTGCCAAGTTCTGGACTCGCGTCAATTTCCCTGAAAAGGTGTGGAACTCGGTATGGACTTCCGGTTTGGTCGCGGTCCTTGCCGTAGCGTTGTCCGTGTTCAATTCCTTTGCTCTGGGCATAGGCCGTGTCCGTGGACGTCGTTGGATCATCCTGCTGATCATGCTGGCGAACATGCTCCCGCAAGAAGCATTGCTGTACCCGCTGTACATCATGTTCAAGGGCATCGGCATGTACAACAATCCGTGGGCCATCGTCATCATATTCACCGTCATTCAAAGCGCCTTCGGCACCTACCTTCTATCGTCCGTGTATGGTACGTTCCCCAAAGCGATTCTTGAGGCGGCGACTATTGACGGAGCCAGCCGGTGGAAGATCCTTAAAGATATCGTGTTCCCGATTTCCAAGCCTACATTGGCGGTCATGTTGGTGTTCTTCTTCATATGGACGTGGAATGACTACATGATCCCTATGGCCTTCCTAATCGATAATTCCTCGCAAACGGTTCCCATCGCGATTGCTTCGTTGTCCGGAGACCGACTGATGGATGTGACTACCACGGCCTCAGCTTCGCTAATCAGCATTGTGCCGACCCTGATCTTCTTCCTTCTCTTCCAGCGGACCTTGTCGAATGGCATTGCCACCGGTGCGGTGAAGTAAGAAGGCGCAGCCGCGCTGCAATGGTCAGCCGGCAAAGCATACGCGCTATGAGTCTGGTTCCGGCCGCCTGCCTTCTGGTTGCCGGAACCTTTTTTCCTAAAGGAGCAATACACCATGAAGTTCACCAACGGTTACTGGATGATCCGCGACGGCGTCGACGCGCTGTACGCCCGCGAAGCCTACGAGCTGACCGCGAACGAAACCAACGAAAGCCTGAACGTCCTCGCGACCACCTCCGTGGTGCGCGGGCGGTACGATACGCTGAACCTGCCCACGTTCAACGTGGACGTCACGTCCCCGGCCGAAGGCGTGGTCCGCGTGGTCGCCCGGCACTGGCAGGGCGCCGCGGAACAGCCGGGGGTCCCCCCGCCGACCGGGATTCCCCCTCAACGCCGATCGGCCCGGCGGGCGCGACTATGTGACCGTCGCGGCGCACGGCAACGGCGACGGCGAAGTCGGCGAGAACGGCGCCGACGTCATGCTGACCACCGGTGGCCTGACCGCCAAGGTGGTCAAGGGCTCGCCGTGGAGCCTGTCGTTCCTCGACGCGGCCGGCCGGACGCTTACCGCGTCCTCGGGCAAGTCGCTGGCTCGCTTCAAGCTCAGCGCGCTGTCCAACGTGACCGCGCAGCCGGTCGGCGAGTTCGGCGTGACGATGGACGGCTCCGCCCGCGACGAATCCGACGTGTTCAGCGCCATCCAACTGCAACTTGGCGTCGGCGAGGAGGTGTACGGCTTCGGCGAGCGTTTCGGCGCATACGTGAAGAACGGCCAGAGCATCGACATCTGGAACGAGGATGGCGGCACCGCCTCCGAGCAGGGGTACAAGGACATCCCGTTCTACATGACCTCCAACGGCTACGGCGTGCTCGTCAATAACCGCGGCCACGTCTCGTTCGAAGTCGGATCCGAGAACACCGAGGCGGTGCAGTTCTCCGTGCCCGGCGAGACCATCGACTTCTGCGTGATCTACGGCCCGACGCCCAAGCAAATCCTCGACCGCTACACCGCGCTCGTCGGACGCCCGGCCAACGTGCCGGCGTGGAGCTACGGCCTGTGGCTGACCACCTCGTTCACCACCAAGTACGATGAGGCCACGATCAATTCGTTCATCGACGGCATGGCCGAGCGCGACATTCCTCTGAGCGCCTTCCACTACGACTGCTATTGGATGCGCGAGTTCCACTGGTGCGATTTCGAATGGGACAAGCGCTTCTTCGGCGACATCGAATCCACGCTCGAGCGGCTGCACAAGGACAAGGGCCTGCACATCTGCGCATGGATCAACCCGTACATCGGCCAGCGCGGCGAGATGTTCGCGGAAGGCCGCGACAAGGGGTATCTGGTGCGCAAGCCCAACGGCGAGGTCTGGCAGACCGATTTCTGGCAGGCCGGCATGGGATTGGTGGACTTCACCAATCCGGACGCCCGCGAGTGGTTCAAGGGCAAGGTCAAGACGCTGCTGAATCAGGGCGTCGACGCCATCAAGACCGATTTCGGCGAGCGTATCCCGCGCGACGTGGTCTGGCACGACGGATCCCCGAAGCTTTCGATGCACAACTGGTACACCCAGCTGTACAACCAGACCGTGTTCGAGGCCTTGGAGGAGACGTACGGCAAGGGCAATGCCTGCCTGTACGCGCGTTCCGCGACCGTCGGCGGCCAACAGCAGCCCGTGCACTGGGGCGGCGACTGCGAATCCACCTTCAACGGCATGGCGCAGACGCTGCGCGCCGGCCTGTCGCTGACCTCCTCCGGCTTCGGCTTCTGGAGCCATGACATCGGCGGCTTCGAGGGCTCCT
>OBZB01000152.1_pt1 | contig 14439 bp, 12 predicted proteins | sample 1476861 | NCBI WGS metagenome assembly OBZB01 (sample SAMEA2580226, study PRJEB22360) | human gut metagenome | biome: human gut; feature: human-associated habitat; material: faeces | place: Denmark | collected 2008/2010
GATGCCAGGCACGCTCGTCATTCCGCTTACCGGCCTGCCCCTGCCATATATGGCAGCCGGCGGTTCCAGTCTTATCGCCAACTACATTCTTGCGGCGTTGCTTATCGTCATTTCCAATTCGGCGAACCAGCCGGAGCCTGAGCTGACTTCAGATACCTTCCAGCATGAAGCGCTTGCGGCGTTGCGCAACAAGGAGCTTAAGGCCCGCGCACGCGCCACCGAGCCCATTGTCCGCCCGCGTGTAGCCTCGGCCACGCCGCACGATGTGTCTGAGGAAGCAAACGACCCGCAGATTCCAAACACCGCTGAGGAACCCGAGTACACGGTCCGTACCGGGGTCCTTCCCTCGGTGCCCCAGGTGCCATCCATGCCTCCTGCCCCACCGGTGCCGCAGATCCAGACGAACTTCCCCATCGACACATCCAACGGAGGTGAACGCGCATGAACAAATACCTGCGCCAGCTGTTTACCGCCGTCATCGCTCTGTTCGTGGTACTCGGCCTGTCATCTACCATCATCATGGCCATCAGCTCCAGCACGCTGAACAACGACTCTCGCAACGCCCGTGCCCTCTACCATCAGCTTGGCGCTTATCGTGGCGCCATTTTGGCCTCCGACGGCACGGTAATGGCTCAATCGGAGCCGGTAAATGACGCATTCAAGTACCAGCGCACCTATTCGAATGGACCGCTGTACGCACCGGTCACCGGATTCTTCTCCATCAACCAGACTGCGGATCGCGGCCTGGAAGCCTCGCGCAGCATGTTGCTTAGCGGCGAGGCCGACTCGCTGATCTGGCAGCGCGCCAAGGCCATGCTGACCGGCAGCGCCAATCAAGGCGCGTCCATCGAGACGTCAATCAACCCCAAGATCCAGCAGGTCGCGTACGACCAGCTCGGCACCAGGGACGGCGCCGCCGTGGCCATCGAGGTGAAAACCGGCCGCATCCTTGCCATGGTGAGCACCCCCAGCTACGATCCGAACCAGCTGGCCACCCATGATTCCGCTGCCGCCACCAAGACGTACAACGAGCTTGCGGCAGGCGGCGATAGCCCCCTGATCAACCGCGCCACCTCACAGCTGTACCCGCCCGGCTCCCCGTTCAAGACCATCGTGGCATCCGCCGCGCTGGAAACCGGCGATTACCAGACAGATACGCAGATTCCCGCAGGCAGCTCATACACGCTTCCTGGCACCAATACCCAGTTGCCGAACGCCGTGTACCAAGCCAACGGCACTGACGGAAAGATTTCGCTGCAGGACGCGATTACCTGGTCCTCGAACACCGCTTTCGCCCAGCTTGGCGTGGCTCTGGGGCAAGACAAGGTCAGCGATATGGCCACCAAGCTTGGCTTCGGCAGCACCATCACCATTGACGGCACCGAGAACACCGGCACCCCGATGACAGCCACCGCATCGACGTTCCCGTCCAGCTCCACCGCCGACAAACTGGCATTGGCCTCCATCGGCCAGGGCGACACCACGGCCACGCCGTTGCAGATGGCAATGGTCGCCCAGGCCATCGCCAATGACGGTAAGCTGATGCGTCCCACCCTGGTGGATCGCGTACGCGCCTCCGATCTGACCGTGCTTTCCGAAACCAAGTCGCAGGTCATGGCCGAGGCGTTTAACAAGGATACTGCAGACAAGCTCACCACCATGATGGAAAGCGTGGTTACCAAGGCCAACCCGACGCTTGCCATCAATGGCATATCTGTGGCCGCAAAAACCGGTACTGCACAAATCGGCATCGATAACAGCAGCATCGACGGCTGGGTTATCGGCTTCGCGCCGGCAGACGATCCGCAGATTGCCGTCGCAGTGCTGGTGCATAACACAGATCTGTACGGTTCGTTCGCCGCAGGCCCGATTATGCGCGCGATGATTCAGGAGGCGCTGCAGCAATGAAACTCATCGAAGGACAGCTCATTCACCGCCGATACCGCCTTGACGCGCGCCTTGCGCAGGGCGGCATGGGCGAGGTCTGGAAAGGCTACGACATCCAGCTCGGACGCGAGGTGGCCATCAAGGCTTTGCGTTCGGACATGACCAATGCCGAGGCCAAACTTCGCCGTCTGCGTGCCGAGGCCCACAACTCCGCCAATCTGGCGCATCCGAACATCGCCGCCTTGTTCGAATACTATGAGCATGATGGCATCGGATTCCTCATTATGGAATACGTGCCCTCGAAGTCGTTGGCCGATTTGTTCCGCGAGAAGGGCGCGATGGATCCCATCGAACTGCTGCCCATTCTCATCCAGACCGCGCGCGGCCTGTTCATCGCACACTCGCACGGCGTGATTCACCGCGATGTCAAGCCGGCCAACATCATGGTCTCCAATAGCGGCGAGGTGAAAATCACCGATTTCGGCGTCAGCTATTCCACCGGCCAGGGTCAGATCACCCAAGACGGCATGGTGGTGGGCACCGCGCAGTACATTTCGCCTGAGCAGGCGCAGGGCCAGCAGGCCACGCCGCAATCCGACATCTATTCTCTGGGCGTTGTGGCCTACGAAGGGCTCGCCGGCCACCGTCCGTTCACCGGTGCCACTCCAGTGGATATCGCGGCCGCACACGTGAACAATGCCGTGCCTCCGCTGCCCGATTCTGTGGATATCCAGCTGCGTGAATTCGTGATGTCCATGCTGGCCAAAGATCCGCTGGACCGTCCTAAGGACGCTCTGGTGGTGTCCCGCACACTGGCCCGCATCGAACGTCGTCTGCTTGACCAGCAGACCGAAATGACCGACAGCACCATGATCACGTCCGGTAGCCGTCTGCCCCGTAGGGTGTCGAGCACACCGCGCATCGTTATGGAGGCTCCGGCCTCATTATTGGGAGGGAATAAGCAATGAGCAGCAATATGCCTACTGCACTGGCCGATGGCCGATACCAGCTCGGCCAGCTCATTGGCCGCGGCGGCATGGCTGAAGTCCATGTCGCTCTCGACACCCGCTTGGGGCGCACCGTCGCCATCAAGATCATGCGCGCGGATCTGGCCAACGACGACATATTCCTGGCCCGCTTCCGCCGTGAGGCGCACGCGGTCGCGCAGATGAACAACCCGAACATCGTGAACATCTACGATTCCGGCGAGGAGACGGTCACCACCGATAACGGCGACGTGGAGCATCTGCCGTACATCGTGATGGAGTACGTCAAGGGCCAGACCCTGCGCGACATCATCAAGGTGAACGGCGCCTTGAGCCAGCGCGACTGCGAGCAGGTAATGCTCGGCGTGCTAAACGCCCTCGACTACTCGCATCGTATGGGCATCATCCACCGCGACATCAAACCCGGCAACATCATGATTTCCGAGCAGGGCGTGGTCAAGGTCATGGACTTCGGCATCGCCCGCGCACTGGACGACTCGGCCGCCACCATGACCCAATCGCAGGGCGTGGTGGGCACCGCACAGTACCTGAGCCCCGAGCAGGCACGCGGCGAGACCGTGGACATGCGTTCCGACCTGTACTCCGCCGGCTGTGTGCTGTACGAGATGCTGACCGGCCGCCCGCCGTTCACCGGCGATTCCGCCGTGGCCATCGCATACCAGCATGTTTCCGAGGTGGCCACGCCGCCTTCCGCCGTGGTGCCGGGCCTGCCGAAGATGTGGGATTCGATCTGCGCCAAGGCCATGGCCAAGGATCGCCAGAACCGTTATGCCACTGCTTCCGAGTTCAAGAACGATGTCTTGACCTATATGAACGGCGGCGTTCCGGTGGCAGCTGCGTTCAACCCCCTGACCGACCTCTCTAATATGAAGGCCCGCAGGGATGCCGAGCGCGACCTGCCGACCGCAGCTCTGGGACAGCCTCAGCAGCCTACGCAGGCATTCAATCCGGTAACCGGCCAATTCGAGCAGATCTCGGCCACCAATGGCACCAATGCCGCAAACGTCAAGTCGCGTGCCGAGCAGCGTGCGGCTGCGGCCAAGGCCAAGAAGCGCAAGCGCATCATCATTGGTGTGGTTGTGGCATTAATCGCGGTTATCGCCATCGTGGTTGGCGTAGCGTTTGCCATGAACGGGTCGCATACGTCCACCGAAGAGCTGGTCGCCATACCTGAATGCACCGCATCCACCTCCAAGGATGGCATGGACGCCAAGCTCAAGGCGGCGGGATTGACGATGGTGGAGAAGCGTGACACCGATTCCACCGAGCCGGAAGGTACATGCACGCGAATGAGCCCCAAGGCCGGCACCAAGGTGGTCAAGGGTTCCAAGGTGCAGGTATGGTTCTCGGCCGGACCGCAGTCCATCTCCATTCCGGACGTTTCCAAGCGCACTCAGTATGAGGCCCGCAATATCCTCAAGGATGCCGGCTTTGAAGTGAACTCCGTGGTCAAGACCGAAGACAGTGATTCCGTGGCCAAGGATCTGGTGACCCGCACCGATCCCGCCAACGGGCAGTCCGCCACCAAGGGCTCGTCGATCACCCTGTGGGTGTCCACCGGCATGACCAAGGTGCCGGACAACCTGGTGGGCCAGGCAAAGGATGCCGTGCTGCAGCAGTACAACGACAAATTCAACTTCACCGTGGAATCCGAGAATTCCGATTCGGTGCCTGCCGGATCGATTACCCGCGTGGAACCCGGCTCCGGTTCCTCCATCGAACAGGGCGGCACCATCACCATTTGGGTATCCGCCGGCAAAAAGCAGGCCACCGTGCCGACCATTGCCGCCGGCACCAACTACGCGACTGCAAAACTCACGCTGGAGGCAGCCGGGTTCACTGTACAGGTCAGCGGACCAAGCGACAACAACGCAGTGGTGGTCAGCACCAATCCGGCTGGCGGTTCGCAGGTCGATGAAGGCTCGACTGTCACCATCACGACCAAGGCTGGGGCCAGTAGCAATACCAACAACAGCAGTGGTGGCAACACCAACACAACGGAATAGCCCGTCTCGCGACCGATGATGAGCATTGACCCCCGCTAGCGATACCTGCTAGCGGGGGTCAATCATTACTCGTTACTTCGTGACCTTGGGCTGCAATCCGGCGGATTTAGCTACGGCGTTATCCTGCCCGCACACCTTCAGCCAATTGGCCAGCAGACGGTAGCCATCCTGCGTCATCACGGATTCCGGGTGGAACTGCACCGCATACATCGGCTTGTCCTTGACCCTCACGCCTTGGATGATGTGGTCATCCTGCGTCCATGCCGTGACCTGCAGCGTATCCGGCACCGAATCGGGCTCAACGGCCAGCGAATGGTATCGGGTGGCGGTCATCGGGTTGGCCACGCCCTCGAAAATCTCATCATCGATATGCTCCACCAAGCTGGTCTTGCCGTGCATGATGGTGGGCGCATGATCCACTGTGCAGCCATAGACCTCAGCGAGCGCCTGCAGACCCAGGCACACGCCGAACATCGGCACACCGGTGGCTGCGCACAGACGAATCATATCCTCGCTGGCACCGGATTCGGCGGGAGCTCCGGGTCCGGGGGAAATCAGCACGCCGTCGTAGCCGTCCAGAACACCGGGCGCGGCGGGATCGATGGCATCATTGCGCACCACGTCAATCGTGGCACCAAGCGTCTTCAGATAGCCAACAATCGTATATACAAAGGAATCGTAGTTATCCACCACCAGGATGCGTGCGGAATCGGTCATACTGCTCTCCTTGAAAAACCTATGCTGCAAGCCATACTACAGCGCTTTGCCGTGCTTGCACCCGAACATGCGCACGGCCTAGTTGGACACCACGAAGTTCGACATTTGTTGCAGGAACGGAATGTTGGCGGCCGCCCAGGGGAATACCCACTGGAACAGGGCCGCGGCACCGGCAAACAGCAGCACAGCCAGCAGTAGCCAGCGGATTGGCGCCACGCCTGGCTGCAAGCGCAGCAGCGTGCCATAGATGCTGGCATCAGGGCGGCGGCGTTCGCCCAGACGAATCGCCTTGAGCACCGGCCAGCGCCAGGCCACGGCTGCGGCAATGAACAGAATCAGCCATGCCACCAGTGCGCCATACACCACCTTGTCCAAAGAACCGATCTTGGAAACCAGGGACGGGGTCTCCTTGGTGGCAAAACGCACCTCACCGGACGAATCGGTGGTGGTCAGTTCCTTGGGCACGCCATCAGACACCTTGGCCCAATATGCGAGCTCGCCATAGCTGATCCATCGGTGGGTCGGAGTGCTGTACTTCGGTTCGCAAGTGGTCAGGGTGATCATGCGTTTGGTGGGCTCCACGCTGGAGTTCTCCGGGTTGGGCGCAATCACGTATATGTCGGTGGGCAGCACAATCTCATAGCGCGTGTAATGGTAGACGTACCAGTAATCCTTGGTACGGATGATGATCGGGTCGCCTTCCTGCAGTTTGTCCACGTCGCCAAGCGGCTGTCCGTAGCCATTACGATGGCCAGCTACGGCAAAGTTGCCGACCTGACCAGGCATCTGGGTGTCTTGATAGTGCCCCAGACCGTGACGGTTCAGTTGCTCCAGCGTGGTGCCCTCCACCAAGTTGCGGTGCCACTGAGAGCCAAAACGAGGGATGTACACCTGTGCGATCAGATCGCCATACGCCGGTTTTTCGGGCTGGACCGGCGGATCGCCTTCCTGCGCCTCGGCCACCTTGACATCACCGCCGTTGTTGCTGGGGTCGGACCAATTCACGGATTGCGTGGTCTCATTCTGGGCTTGTTCGGCTTCCACGCCGGTCCACCACATCTGCCAGACGATATAGAGCGCGCATATCGCAGCGGCGATCAGCAACAGTTCCGCAATGATGCTCAGCACCTGCCATAATGCGCCGTGCCTCGGAGCGGATGGCCTGCGACGCGAGTCACCGCCGCGCGATGGCTGCACTGATGCGGCACTGCCTGCGCCCGCTGCGTATGCAGGCACATTATCCGTCGCGACGCTGGCGTCGCTGCTATGGTTGCCGTGCCTCATTGTTGGGTGTTCTCCTCGTCCTTGGACTGCGTCTCATTCACCGTGGCATATTTCAGCTGCTGCAGCAAGGCCGCGGTGGACGGAAAATTAAGATCGTCCTTGTTCTCCACTTTGTAGCCGATGCCGAATGCGGTCACATATTGCTTAAGAATGGTGATGGCTTCGGAATCGTTCAGCGCCTTGCGCATGGAGGCCTGATCCCCGATGGCCGAGATGGTGAATGGCGGCGCGTATTTCTTACCATGTATGGACAGCACGTTGCCGGAACAGATTACGGCCGAATTGAACAGCACGCGCTGATCCATAATCATCATCGCCTCGGCGCCGCCCGCCCACAGCGCGTTCACCACGGATTCCACATCCTGCTGATGAATCACGTAATCGTTGATGTTGGTGGTCGAACCGCTGTTGTTGACTGCGGTTTCCCACAACGGCGAATCGTTGAGGGTTACGGTAACACCAGAGCCCTCCAGCTCGGGCATCATAAGGCTGTTGTCGCTGCTGTCTCCCCGGCTGCTTTGATCGCCGGCATTCCGGTCGCCGGAACCCAGCACATCGGTGAGATTGGTCACCTGCTGCTGCAAATCGTTCACGTCATTCTGCAGTTGGTTGACCTCGCTGACGCCTTGTTCCACCAGATCTGCCGTGTCATTGGTAACGGTCGTCGTACGGTTCACGCGTACGTTGGTGCTCAGCAGAAAACCAGTCAGAGCGACGACGACGAACACCGCAACGCCTCCCAGCAGAGAGCGCTTCGTGCTGTGTTTGCCTACGTGCCTGGACATGATTTCCCATCTTTATACGCGGCGAGTTTACTGGTTTCGAGTGTAACCACTATTATGACTTTTAGCCTACTGAATGGAGACTATGCTGATGGCTGACGAAGAGCTGCACGAAACCGACTCGAACGACCAGAAGGACTGGCAGGGCGAGACCTCATCTGAGGCCACCACGGATGATGCCGCCAAGTCCGAGAACGCCGCGGACGAGACCGCTGCAGAGGATGAGAACTACGGCGTTGACATGGAGAAGGTCGAAGCTGTCCTGAACGCCACTGCCGACAAGGCCACGCTGACCCCGCAGATGCAGCGCATGATGAGCCGTCAGGCGGAGAACACCAAGCGCGTTGAGGAGACCATCAAGGGCACCAAGTCCAACCCGCGTTGGTTTGTTCCGGTATTCTGCGCATTGATGATCATTGGCCTGATTTGGTGCGTGGTGTACTACCTTTCCCCGTCCGGTTCCTGGCCGATTCCGAATATCGGCGCTTGGAACCTTGCCATCGGTTTCGCCTTGATTATGATTGGCTTCCTGATGACTATGGGCTGGCGCTGAGTTCGCCTATCGTCTTATTACGAAAGCCGGTTCTGCTTGCGAGCAGGGCCGGCTTTTTGCGTTTTTGTCTTGCGACGGGTGCCGAGCCGCCTTTGTCAGCAGATCCGGCGTACGGCACATTGTTGTTCCATTATGGGCAATTGCCGCCGCTCCGGCCTCCTTCGCCCTCGCGCAGTCACTTACCCACAACTATCCACCGGTTATCCACTAGTTATCCACATTGTTATCCACCTGCTGTGGATGAATTACACGTGTGTAGTTTTCCACAGAATGTGGAAAACATAGTGGATAACTAGTGGATAACAGGCTCTTTTTGGTGCATAACCGGTGCACAAACGGTTGCCGAGGCGGGAAATCATTGGATAGCATCGTGTCTCTTTCCTAAGTTATCCACAGACATATCCCTTGAATTACGGGATTATGGCCAACTTATCCACATAAGTTATCCACCGTCTTATGCACTTTCATGCACAGTTGTGCACAAGTCGACAAGATAATCGGACACTGCCCCGGAGGAATCCACAACGGTATCAGCGCCACATCCAGCCATATGGATTGGCAAAATTGCACGCCACGATAAGCGCGATGACCAACACGGTCACCGACCAGCCATACACCTGCATACGCCAGGCAAGGCTTTTGCCTCGCCAAGGCCGGATGCCGCCGATCAGCAGCCATGTCAGCAAGCCACCCACCACAAAGCCACCGACATGCGCTTGCCAAGCCACACTGCCAACCACAAATGGCAGCGCAAAGTTCACCGCCATCCATATCAGCATCGAACGGATATCCGCCCCGATGCGGCGATATACCACCAGCAATGCGGCGAACAGGCCGAACAACGCCCCTGAAGCCCCATAGGCGGCCGTTTGCCAGCCTTGGCCGCCAGGGGCCACGACAGCCCACACCATCATGCCCAGCGCGCCACCAAGGCCGGAAATCATGTACAGCCCAAGGAATCGCCAGTGACCGATGAGCCGTTCCAGCACCGGGCCGACCGAATACAGCGCAATCATGTTGAACAGGATGTGCAGTATTGAGTTGGGCGCATGGAGAAACATCGAGGTGACGATGGCCCACGGTTCAGCCAACATTGTGGCTGGTGCCAACATACCACGGTAGATCAGCCAGTTCTGCAACGTCGGCGACAAGAAACCCAGCAGTACCTCCACCAGCCATACTGCTGTGCATGCGGCAATCAGCGCCCAGGTCATCACCGGGCCACCGTGCTCCCATTGGTAGCGGATTTCTTGTTTGGTAGGCATATGCATGTGCCCACTGTATCCAACGCGCCGGATGCTCGGAGCTACTATGCCATGAGCAATACATGCGATAGGTGTTCCCCACCCAATCGTCACAAACGACGGCATAGAATGGGGTGCAGAGTCGGTTTGAATGGGCATACCGACCAAATGTCCTCACAGAAAGGAGCCGTCATGGAGAGCAAGTCTTCTAACGGTTGGAAGTTCTTCGCACTGCTATTCGGCGCGGCACTGGCAGCAGTAGTTGGCCTGTACATCTACAAGCAGCAGAACCCGGATTATGATCCGTGGGAGGAGCCGTGGGAGAACAGCTCCTCGCCGGTTGACTTGGGCCTGAACAAGGCCGAGGACGAGGCCGACGGCGAGCAGCCTGCAGTTGAGGCTCCGGCTGAGGCCTGATAGCCCACACAGTCTTTCAACACACGAAGGGCCCTGCAACCAACGTATGAAGTTGGTTGCAGGGCCCTTTGGCGTTTAGCTAGATCTTCGCCCCCGCTGGCGGGGGCTGTCAGCACAGCTGACTGGGGGTGGTCACAGAAAAACCACCCTCAGTCTGGCTCTGCCAGCCAGCTCCCGCCAGCAGGAGCCAGGTATCAGGCCAGCGGAGCGAGCGCGATTGCGCGTGCGGCCTCAAGGCGCACCGAGGAAAGGCGTACGAAGGTACGTCGACCGAGGAGCAACGCCGAGGACGCTCCGCAATCACGCGAGCGGAGCGGTGTGCCAAATGCGCTCGAGGTAGTCCTCCATGGAGCGGTCGGAGCTGAAGTAGCCGGAGTTGGCCACGTTGAGCACGGCCTTGCGGTTCCATTCGAGCTCGTCGGCGTAGAGAGCCTCGATCTCGGACTGGATGCCCATGTAGGCGGAGAAATCGGCCAAGGTCATGAACCAGTCCTTGGTCAGCCAGTCAGCCACGAGCGGGGAGTAGGCGTTGCGGTCGCCGTTCGAGAAGGCGCCGTCGGCCACCAGATCGATGGCCTGCTTCAGGCGCGGATCGGCCTCGTAGTACTTGGCCGGATCGTAGCCGTTGGCGTACTGGGCTTCCACCTCGTCGACCGTCATGCCGAAGAGGAAGAAGTTGTCGGCGCCGACGCGCTCACGAATCTCGACGTTCGCGCCGTCCAGCGTACCCACGGTCAGGGCGCCGTTCAGAGCGAACTTCATGTTGCCGGTACCGGAAGCTTCCTTGCCGGCCTGGGAGATCTGCTCGTCAAGCTCGGTGGCCGGGATGAGGTTCTGGGCCATCTCGACGTTGTAGTTCGGCAGCATGTGGACGGCGAGCTTGCCCTTGACGGCCGAATCGCTGCTGATCACGCGGGAAACGTTGTTGATCAGCTCGATGGTCATCTTGGCCAGGTAGTAGCCCGGAGCGGCCTTGGCACCGAAGAACACGGTGCGCGGAGTGATGTCCTCGGCCTTGACCTTACCGGACTTGATGTCGGCGTAGGTGGAGATTACGGCGAGAATCTTCAGAGACTGGCGCTTGTACTCGTGCAGACGCTTGACCATGGTGTTGAACAGGGTGTTCTCGTCGATATCGATGCCGTAGTGGTCCTTGGCGAAGCCCACGAATGCATGCTTGTTGGCCTTCTTGACGGCGGCGAACTTCTTGACGAACTCATCGTCCTTGGCCAGCGGCTCGAGGCCCTTGAGCAGTTCCAGATCGGCGACCCACTTGTCGGTGCCCAGGCCCTCGGTGATGAGGTCGGACAGGCGCGGGTTGGCGAGCTTGACGAAGCGACGCGGGGTCACGCCGTTGGTCACGTTGGTGAACTTGTCCGGGTAGACGTCGGAGAAGTTCTTCAGGGTAACGTCCTTCAACAGCTGGGAGTGCAGCTCAGCCACGCCGTTGACGTGGGAGCCACCGTAGGTGGCCAGGTAAGCCATGCGCACGGCGTCGCCAGTGTAGATGGCCATGTCCTTGATGGTGTCGGCGGCAACGCCCTTGGCCTTGAGCTCGGCCTCGAACTGCGCGTTGATCTTCTCGATAATCTCGAGGTGACGCGGCAACAGCTCGCCGATCAGGCTGGCCGGCCAGACCTCAAGGGCCTCCGGCAGCAGGGTGTGGCAGGTGTAGTTGAAGGTCTTGGTGGTGACGGACCACGCGGTATCCCAGTCGTAGCCGTACTCATCGATGAGGATGCGCATGAGCTCGGGGATGCCGATCACCGGATGGGTGTCGTTGAGCTGGAAGACGATCTTGTTTGGGAAGGTCGTCAGGTCCGGTTTGTCCTGGCCCGGGTAGAAGACGCGGATGGCGTCGTGCAGGGATGCGGAGACGAAGAAGTATTGCTGCTCGAGGCGCAGTTCCTTACCGACCTTGGTGGAGTCTTCCGGGTAGAGAATCTTGGAGATGTTCTCGGCCTTGACCTGCGGGGCCACGGCGTCCATGTACTCGGAACGGTTGAAGGCGAGCAGATCGAACTCGTCGTAGCTCTTGGCGGTCCACAGGCGCAGGGTGTTCACACGCTGGGACTTGTAGCCGGGAACCATGTAGTCCACCGGCACGGCACGCACGGACCAGGCCGGTTCCCAGGTCTTGGTGCCGTCGGCGTTTTCGACGACCTTGCCACCGAAGGAGACCTTCTGGTCACGGTTGTAGTCGGTGTGACCCCACGGCTCTTCGTTGGCCAGCCAGTAATCCGGGGTCTCAACCTGCTTGCCGTTCTCGTCGAACTTCTGCTTGAAGATGCCGTACTTGTACTGGATGCCGTAACCGAAGGCCGGCACACCGAGGGAGGCGAGAGAGTCGATGAAGCAGGCGGCCAGACGACCAAGGCCACCGTTGCCAAGGCCCGGCTCGTATTCGGCGTCCACGATGTCCTTCGGCTTGAAGCCAAGGGCTTCCACAGCCTTGTCGAACTGGTCGGTCAGGCCAGCGTTCAGCAGTGCGTTCTCCAGCTGCTTGCCCATCAAGAACTCGGCGGACAGGTAGCCGACGGCCTTGGTGTTGCCGTTGACGGTGTCGGCCTGGGTCTTGAACCAAGAATCAGCGAGGTGGTTGCGCACGGCCTTGGAGACGGCGACGTACACGTCGGCGGCAGTGGCCTGCTCGGCGGTGACGTTTTGGGTGTATTTCAGTTGTTCACGAATCTCGTCGGCGAACTGTTCCGCCGTAACGGGAGACTTCGGTGCGGTAATTTCGGTCATTCTGACTTTCCTTCCGGGATAAGTGCCCGTGCTTATTATGCCGCGCGATTGGTATCGTCGCATAAACGTGTGCATGAACTCTCTGTAACAGCGTTGGCAGACAGTTGTTGCATACGTTCTCAGTCAGAGAGTATCACATGTCTTGTCATTCCGCATCCCACAGTATGCCATCGTTTGCACAATGCCGTCTTTCGTGGCTCAGTGCAAGGATAGAACGCATGGCTGTAATTCTGGAAAAGGACTTGAAACGCGGGCGTGACGCGCTGGCGCAATGGCGTGCCGCGGCTCGAGAAATGGTGGGAATCTCCGTGGCGGAGGTCGGTGACACAGGCACTGTATCGACCGACAACAGCTACGCCGGCGCCGGCCGCGCCACCGGCAACAACGCTGATGGACGGGCGGGCAAGACCCCGATGGCGAACGGCGTTGCCCAGTCCCCGAACACCGACGGCATGGGGCACGGCGCCCCGCAGACCCGTCTGGCCGTCTCCCCCACCTTGCCTCGCCCGGTATGGGCGATGGCCGTTCGCTATTCGCTGTTCCTGCTGGAGCGGCGCGCGCCCGGCCCCGGCGTGGAGGTGCGCGTTGCGCCGTGGGGTGCGGTCAAGATCCTGGACGGCCCGGAATCGGACCCGCATAACCTGACCCCGCCGGACGTCATCGAACTGGACCCGGAAGTCTGGCTGCGACTGGCCTGCGGCATCACCACGTGGGCAGAGGAAAAGGACGCCGGCCACATCAGCGCGGTCGGCGAGCGCGACGACCTGAGTGATCTGCTGCCACTGTGACCGCTTATGCTCCCGCTGGCGGGAGCTGGCTCGCGCAACGAGACTGAGGGGTGGCCAGGCAATCACTACCTCCCAGTCGGCAGGGATAAATACGCGCTGGCCGGCACGAAGCGAGTCATATCCCATACATAAAAATCCCTTTGCACCACACATGGCACAAGGGGATTAAAGATTGTTCGAGAGCGGAAAATCCGCACTTGGCAGATCTGCGCTCAGCCCTTCTTGGGCTTAAGCGCGGAAGGCATAGGCATTGGAATCGGCTTGCGCGGGGCCGGCTTCGGCTTGGGCGCGGCCGGCGCGGAGGCCGGGAACTCGCCGCTGGTCGCCTTTGCGGCGGCTTCGGCTGCCCACTTGGCGTACTCGTCGAGGTCGTCCTCCTGCGCGGCGGGCGAGACCTTGGCGGCGTCGGCGTCAGCAGCAGAATCCACATCCTTGTCCGCATACTGGTCATCAACGTCGGCAAACGGGTCAGGAGAGCCCGTTCCCGGCTCCTGCTCGCTTAGCTCTTTTGCCAGCTCATCGTAATCGGTATCGGTGGTCAGGTACTTGAGCTTTCGGGCAATTTTCTGCTGTTTTGCTTTTTGACGTCCGCGGCCCATCTGACCCCCTGCGAATTACTGTGCTGTTCGATTCATCAACAATAGAGAGTACCACTAATACCGGCTTGTTCGTTGTCGGCTCACACTTTTACCATAAAAAGCGTTTATCTGAGGCCTATTCAAAGGATTTCGCATGACCGACGAGCAGCAACTGACAGCGGCAGGCAATGAGATGAGCGCGAGCTTCCTCGCAGCGAAGAAGCGTTCGGACGAAACGCTTGCCAAGCTTGAGGCCAAGCCGTCGAGCTTCACCATGCTGACCGGCGACCGGCCGACCGGCCGCCTGCACTTGGGCCACTACTTCGGCTCGATTCGCGAGCGCGTCGCCATGCAGGAGCGCGGCGTGAACACGAACATCATCATCGCCGACTATCAGGTGATCACCGACCGCGACACCACCGAGCACA
>OBZB01000154.1_pt1 | contig 14269 bp, 8 predicted proteins | sample 1476861 | NCBI WGS metagenome assembly OBZB01 (sample SAMEA2580226, study PRJEB22360) | human gut metagenome | biome: human gut; feature: human-associated habitat; material: faeces | place: Denmark | collected 2008/2010
CGCACCCCTCCGGGGGACAACCGGGCCCCCGGGGCGGAGCCGCTGGAGTCGAGCAAGTTCACGCCGGCCCGCCTCGAGGCGCTGGGCCGCGCATTCCCGGGCGAGCGCATCGTGATTCCCGCCGGCCAGCCGAAGGTGCGCAACAACGACTGCGACTACATGTTCCGCCCCGACACGTCGTTCGTGTACTACACGGGCCTCGGCCAGGACTATGAGGCCGGCGCCGTGCTGGTGCTCAACCCCGTGGACCCGGATTCCGACGAGGCGAAGGCCGGCCGTACGCACACCCCGGAGCTGTTCGTGGCCCCGCGCGCGGACAACAGCACCGAGGACTACTACCGCGACCCGCATTACGGCGAGTACTGGGTCGGTCCGCGCGCCGGACTCAAGGAGCTGGCCGCGATGACCGGCATCGAGACGCACGACATCGCCCAGCTGGCCGACGCGCTCGGCAAGGACGTCGGCTCGGAGGCCGGCGCCGTGCGCGTGCGCGTGGTGCGCGAAGCCGACCCGCAGATCACCTCGCTGGTCGAGTCCATCCGCGAGGCGAACGGCTACGCCGACCCGGACGCCAACGAGGCCGACGACGACAAGCTGCACGAGTTCTCCTCCGAGGCGCGCATGATCAAGGACTCCTTCGAGGTCGGCGAGATGCGCAAGGCGATCGCCGCCACCAAGCACGGCTTCGACCGCATCCTCGCCACGCTGCCGGAGGTCGTGGACCAGCCGCGTTCCGAGCGCAAGCTGGAAGGCGCGTTCAACTCGGTGGCCCGCGAGGAGGGCAACGCACTGGGCTACGACACGATCATCGCCTCCGGCGAGCACGCGCCGATCCTGCACTGGATGCGCAACACCGGAGTGGTGCGCCAGGGCGACATGCTGCTCATCGACGCCGGCGTGGAGACCGACAGCCTGTACACCGCCGACATCACGCGCACCTTCCCGGTCGGCGGCAAGTTCACCGATCTGCAGCGCCGGCTCTACCAGGCGGTGCTGGATTCCCAGCAGGCCGGATTCGAGGCGGCCAAGCCGGGCGCCACGTATTCGGACATCCACCACGCGTGCATGCGCGTGATCGCGGAGCGCCTGCACGAGTGGGGCATCCTGCCGGTCGACGTGGAGGAGTCACTCTCCCCCGAAGGCCAGCAGCACCGCCGCTGGCTCGCCTGCGGCGTGGCGCACCACCTCGGCCTCGACGTGCACGACTGCGCGCAGGCCCGCTACGAGTCGTACCAGGGCGCGAAGATCACGCCGGGCATGATCTTCACCATCGAGCCGGGCCTGTACTTCGCGAAGAACGACCTGCTGCTGCCGCCCGAATACCGCGGCATCGGCATCCGCATCGAGGACGACGTGCTCATGACCGAGCACGGCCCCGAATGGCTCTCCATCGACATCCCGAAGCAGCCCGACGACGTCGAGGAGTGGATGCGCGCCCGCGCCGAAGCCCGCTGACGCCGCCCCGGCTCCCCTCGCTGAGGGGTCAGGGACTATCGTGAGCGGGATGTCCCAAGTTCGCTCGCGTTGCGGCTCCCCTCCAAGAGGGGAGCCTTCGTTCTTTTCGACCATGAATGATGCATGACGGAAGGTGAATCATCATGCCAACACCCGAATTCGTATTGGAACTGAGGAAGAAAATCGGCCATGATCTCCTCTGGCTGATCGGCGTGACCGGCTGCGTGCTGGACGGCGAGGGCCGCATCCTGCTGGGCCGCCGGTCGGACACCGGCGAATGGGCGATGGTCTACGGCATCAACGAGCCGGGCGAGCAGCCCGCCGACACGGTGGTGCGCGAGATCAAGGAGGAGACCGGCGTGGACGCGGTCGTCACCGATCTGGTGTCGGTCGTCTCCTCGAACAGGGTGCTCACCTACGCCAACGGCGACAACACGATGTACATGGACCACTCGTTCCTGTGCGCGCTGAAGCCGGGCGGCAACGCCGAGCCGTTCGTCGGCGACGAGGAAAGCCTCAACGTCGGCTGGTTCGACCTCGACGCGCTGCCCGAGCCACTGGCCGCCAGCACCGTGGAGCGTCTCGCGCTATTCCGCCGCTACCTCGACAACAAGCGCAACGGCGACGCGCACGCGCTATTCGTCACCGACGGCCAGCTGATCTGACGTTCCTCGCTGATCGTCTGATCGAGCGTTCCGATCAGACGATCAGCCGCGTTTGAGATCGTTGGCGCAGCGCAGCACGTTGGAAGCGGTGAGCGCCGCCTCCAATCCCGGCACGGACGAGCGCACGAACAGGTCGGCGCTCTCCCCCGGCAACAGCGATATCATGCCCCGGTCCGCGCCGGCTAGCGGATCGACCTTGTCCGCCATGCAGAACAGGTCACGCACGTAGCGGCGCGCGGTCACCCGCACGGCGTACCCGCCGTCGCATGCCCGCGCGGTCGCCGCGAACGGTTCAGCGTCGAGATGCTGGTCGATGACCTCGGCCGGGTCGTGGATCACCCGGGCAAAGTCCTGCGCAGGATCCACGCCGGTCATCCCGGCATCGCCGGCCACCGGGATGACCGGCACCGGATCGGCGACGAGAACAGCGTCGGCGGAGCCCAAACCGGCGCCGAGCGCCGCGTCAAGGACGACGCGGTTCACGCCGCCGGCGGCGATCGTCATCGGATACCCACGGAGCGCCCCGTCCTCCCCCCTATAGCTCAACGACAGATGCACCCGCCACGCACCGTGCCACGGCACGCGCGTGTCGTTGACCGCGACCAGTTCCAGGCTGTCGGGTTCCGTCGTCACCCGCTCCCATGACAGGATCGGCTTGGGATGCGCGCAGATCGGCCGGATCACGGCGAAACGGGAACGGAAGCAGTCGCGGGCCGCGTACCACATCGGCTTGCGGTGCCCGTCCGAGTCGACCGCGGCCCATGAGATGACCGGCCAGCTGTCGTTGAGCTGCCAGACCAGCGCACCCGCATTGACCGGCTCGACGGCGCGCATATGACTGATGCCGAAGCGGATCGCCTGCGCCTGCTGCAGCTGGCATGCCCAGTGCCAGTCCTCGATGTCCGCCCAGTGGTCAGTGCCGGTCAGCCAGCCGTAGGTGCCGTCGCCGTTGGCGTGCACGTCGTGGAACCGACCGGCCGTCAGATGCGAGCGCATGCCGAGCGCCAGCTTTTCGTTGCCCAGCGGCGCCTTCTGATGCACCAGCATCTGCGCGCCGAAGGGGTCGAGCGGCTCGTCGTGCACCACGCGCGTCAGCGTGGACCATGACGGCGGCGCCTGATAGCCGAATTCGTCGGCGAAACGAGGCGTGTAGCGCGCATAGTCGTGGTAGTCCGCGGCGTTCCAGATATCCCAGATATGGGTGGTGCCATCCGTGTCCAGATTGACCGGGGCGTAGTCGGTCAGGCTCATCGGAGAACTGGGCAGGTAATAGCGCGAGGGATCGAGCCGCTCCAGCAGACCGGGCAGCATCCGCTCATAGTACAGGTCGCCCCATCCGCGCTCCCCGTAGCCCAGCGCACCGGCTGGCGCGTCGGCGGCGCGCAGATCCTGCCGATAGCCGTCCCAGCCGGCGTACGCTTGGCGGCATTCGTTCGACCCGTTCCACAGGGCAAGGCTCGGATGCGGCATGAGACGGACGATCTGCTCGCGCGCCTCGGCCTCGATCTCGGCACGCATTTCGGCGTCTTCCGGATAGGCGGCGCAGGCGAGCGCGAAATCCTGCCAGACGAGCACGCCCAGTTCGTCGGCCAGATCGTAGAAGAGATCGGATTCGTAGATGCCGCCGCCCCATACGCGCACCATGTTCGCATTGGATTCGGTCAGGTCGCGCATGCCTCGCCGGTAGTCGCGCTCCCCGACCTGCGAGATGAACGCGTGATCGGGAATCCAGTTGTAGCCGCGCGCATGGATCGGCACGCCGTTGACGACGAAGCGGAAGGGACGCCCGACCGCATCGGCCGCCGTCTCGACGTCGACGGTGCGCAGCCCGATGCGTTCGCGGCGTACGGCCGAAGTCGGCGGGGCGGCTTGGACGGCGTCCACGGCGGCTTCAACGGCACCGTTCAGCAGCACGGTCAGGTCGTAGAGCGGCTGCTCGCCGTAACCACGCGGCCACCACAGCTCGGCGCCGGGCACGCGCAGCTCGACGCTCGCCGTGGTGCGCGTCGGCTCGATGACCGCCGTAACGCTCGTGGAGAATCGGGGTACGCCCAGCGTGACGGCGAGAGGAACCGGCCCGTTGTCCCGTGCACCGGGACCGGTGGTCAGTTTCGCCGACAAGGCGCGCTCCACGCCGACCGTGACGGTTACGCGACCCGTGCCGTCCGGATCGATGGCCGTGGCGGTGCGAACCTCGTCGATGCGCGCCCCCGACCACGAGTCCAGCCCGATCGGACGCCAGATGCCGCTGTTGGCGGCGTCGATGCCCCAGTCCCAGCCGAAGGCGTACCCCGGTTTGCGGATCTGGTTGAAGGCATGGCCGGCATGCGGGTAGTAGCCGGTCCGGCGTTCGCGCAGGTCGGTGTACGCCACCGGCGAGGTGAAGCTGATCTCGATCTCGTTGCGGCCCTCGCGCAGCAGGCCGCGCACGTCCCACCGCCATGTACGGAAGAAATTCTCGCTGTGGCCGGCCGGCCGCCCGTTGAGCCGGATCTGCGCGATGGTGTCCAAGCCGTAGGCCACCAGGTCATGGCGGTCGCTGCCGTCGTCATGCCACTCGAACTCGTGCGTGAAGCACCAGTCGACGTCGCCGATCCACTGCAGCGCGGTTTCGTTGTCCGCATCGAAGGGATCGGGGATCATGCCGGCCCGCCGCAGGTCCACGATCGCCTCCCCCGGCACGCGGGCGGGGATGCCCCGCTCCAGCGTTGGGCGCAGTTCGGCCGGCGCGGCGTCCGGGTTGAGCGCGCGCAGGGTCCACCCGTCTTCGGCGAAGGCGTGGAAGGTATCGGGAATGCGGGATATCGGTGCGGGCATGAGATTCCTTTCGGATTGCGGCGTGGCCGTCTGGGCCGGTGGACTGCGGCGTTAATGCGCTGGCTAATTCTGGCTCCCCTCTCGGGGGGGGGGAGCTGTCGGCGCAGCCGACTGAGGGGAGAATGCCCGAATCGGCTTGATTCAAGTATTCGAGGTAATGCTCCCCTCAGACCGCTTCGCGGTCAGCTCCCCTCAGAGAGGAGAGCCAGAATCACCACGAATCAATGACGTAGACCGCTAGCGCAGGGTCACCTTGAGCACGGTGTCGACCGGGTCGGGCAGCACCGGATCCGGGCCGAGGTCGGCGAAGGCGATTTCGGGGTAGTCGCTGTGCGTCCAGCTGGTCGAGATCGGCACCTCCGCCCCGCTGGCCAGATAGCGCATCGACTTGATCTGGTCCTTGGTCAGGCCGACGAGCGGCAGCGAGCCGATGCTGTTCTCGTAGACGTGGAAGTACAGGTCCTTGCCGTTGGCCGTGATGCGGCCGTATTCGGGCTTGGGCAGGTCGCTGCGGCCGCACCCGTAGATGCTGTCGTGGTTCCGGCGCATCCACTCGCCGATCTGCTTGAGGATCGCGGTGGACTGCGGCGGGAAGTCGCCAAGAGCGTCGGGCCCGACGTTGAGCAGCATGTTGCCGCCCTTGGACACGCATTCGACGAGCTTCTTGATGAGCATCGGCGCCGGCTTGAAGTAGTGGTCGGTGGCGCTGTAGCCCCAGATGCCGTTCATCGTCACACAGGATTCCCAAGCGATGTCGTTGCCGTTCACATCCTGGATGCCGTGCGGGGGGATCATCTGCTCGGGGCTGACGAAATCGCCGTGGTACGGGGTCGGGTTGCCGGAGGCGAGCGAACCGTATCCCTCGCCGCTGACCTCAAGGCGGTTGTCGATGATGACGTCCGGCTGCAGCGAGCGGACCATGTTGACCAGCTCGGTGGCCTTCCACGCCTCGCCGCGCAGCTTGCCGTAGGAGAAGTCGAACCAGAGCACGTCGAGCTTGCCGTAGTTGGTGCACAGTTCGCGCACCTGGTTGTGCATGTATTCGAGGTACCGGTTGAAGTCGCGTTCCTCGTCGCTGACCGCCTCGTTGTTGCGGTCGGGATGGTTCTCGTCGTCGCGGTGCGGGAAGTCGGGGTGATGCCAGTCGAGCAGCGAGTAATACAGGCCGACGTGCAGGCCTTCGGCGCGCACGGCGTCGACGAACTCGCGCACGATGTCGCGCCCGAACGGCGTGTTCGTCGACTTCCAGTCGGTGTACTGCGAATCGAACAGGCAGAAGCCGTCGTGGTGCTTGGCGGTGAGCACCACGTACTGCATGCCGGCCTCCTTGGCGGCGCGGGCCCAGCGGCGGGCGTCGAAGTCCACGGGGTTGAACTCGTCGAAATATGGGCGGTACCGCTCTTCGGGCATCTGCTCCCAGCTGCGCACCCATTCGCCGCGCGCGGGGATCGCATACAGCCCCCAATGCAGGAACATGCCGAATCTCGCGTGCGTGTACCATGCCATGCGGCGGTTGTAGGCTTCCCTGTCGAATACGTACATCGTGGTCATCTCCTTGGATGTTGGTTACTGCATTGTGGTTGTTACTACAGCTATGCGGCTTCGGGCGCTCCGTCACCGGATCCGGCGCCGATGCGGCGCAGCATGTCGGCCAGGCGCCAGACCACCGACCCGATCCGGTCGAGTTCGGATTCCCGGCTGATCTCGCGCCACGATCCGCGGTACTCCTCGAACCAGTATTCCAGATCCTGCGCCAACTCGGCGGGGCTCCCCATATCGGGGATTCCGGCGGTGCGTTCCAGTACCCCGGCGTCCACGGCGAGCCACCAGCCGCAGGCGTCGAACAGATCCTGCCCCCGCGCCGCGAGGGCCAGGACACCGGCCTCGCGGCGATCGGCGGCGCGCACGCGCGCCTTGGCCAACGCGCGTTGGACGAGCGGCAGCGCGCGGGGCATGCTCGGCACGGCACCCAGTCGGCCGGCCATGCTGCCCAGGAACAGTCGTCTCGCTTCGGCCACGGTCCCGGCCGAGCTGACCACATGCTCATCGGGCGTGCCCAGCTGCGCGAAGGTCGCCAGCACATCCCGATTGAGTGCGCCGTCGCCCTCGTCGAGTTCCAGCAGGCGTATCGCGTCGTGCCATGGGAACGCCGGCCGTCGGCTGCGTTCGTCCCATGCCTCCATCACGGCGCCGGTCGTGTCGCCGAAAATCAGCGAGCCGACGCGCCGGTTGATCTCGTCGAAGCCGGCCCGTTCCCCGCGCCACGAGTATTCCGCGCCGTACATCATGGCAGGCAGGCTCAGTCTCGGGTCGTTGACATGGCCGTAGTCGCCCCAGTCGGTCAGCAGGAATCCCTCGGCGCCGTAGCGGATGCCATGCGCGCTCAGGCCGTCGATGTTGCGCCATGCATCGTGCAGACGCGGCAGCGTACGGTTCCATCCCTGCACCGCCGGGCATACGTACTGGCGTGCGCCGGCGTCGGCCAGCACGCGCACCTTGTCGTCGGTGACGTCGGGCTCGTACTGCCAGTTGAGCAGCGTGGCGCCGCCGTCGAGATCGGCGAGCGCCTGGGGGTGCTCCAGCACGATGTCGCCCCAGAGCATCGGCTCGCGGCCGCGATCGGCGAGATAGGCGCACAGTCGGTTGACGTACCGCGTGTACATGCGCCCGACGCCGATGCGCTCGGCCTCGCCGTGCGAACGGCCGCGGCCCAGATCGAAGGTCTCGTCGGCGCCGATGTTGAATTTGCGCGAGCGGAACAGCGGCAGGTACTGGTCGATCATCGACGTCGACAGTTTGAACGACTCGTCGAGCAGAATGTTGAGCGTGTGGTGCTCCTGCCGTTCGATGAAGCTGAACGGCCGGTCCGCGTCTTCGGGGAACTCTCCAAGATGGCGCAGTCCCTGCGTGCGCAGCACGGCGTACAGGTGGCCGAATGTGGACACGGAGGGCACCAGTTCGATACCGTGCTCCGCGCAGAACGCGTCGAACGCCATGATCTGTTCGGCGGTGAGCGGGTCGAGGCCGCGCCAGGCTTCGCTCAGCCCCTGGAAGGCGAAGGAATGCTCGATGTAGAGGTGCAGTTGGTTGTACTTGCACAGCTCCAGCTCGCAGGCCCATCGCTTGAGCCAGTCCAATGTCGGCACGCGGCCGCGCGTGACGTCGAGGTAATAGCCTCGCACGGCGTACTGCGGGGCGTCCTTGATACGCACGATCGGCAGCACGCCCCCGCATTGGCGCAGCATCTGGCGCAGCGTCTGCACGCCGTAGCGCAGCCCTTCGAGATCGCCTCCGGTGATCGCGATTCCGCCGTCGCGCACATCCAGCGTGTAGGATCGTGGCGCCGCCGCCTCGTCGAGCGCCAACCGCACCACGCCCTGCCATGCGCCGCGCGCCGCATGCCATGATCCGCCGGTTGCCGAGGACAGTTCGTCGGCGAGTTCACGGGCCAGGAATCCGTCGGCGTCGGGGACGTCGCCGGATTCGATCACGGTGCCGGAAAAGAACGTGGCGGTGGCGCCGGGCACCATGCCGACCGTATCCGGCCATGGGATGAGGGCCACCGGCGTGCCGAATACCGACAGGGCGCCCGGTGACGCGGATTCGTACTGCATAGGATTCCTTTCGCCGTCGCCATGACGGCAGTTGGCCCGTGACGGGCCTGATGTGTTGAAAGCGGCGAAACGCCACCTTGCGGGTTACGGACGCCATCCGTACCGACGCCGACCCTGCGATGGACAGGCGTCTCATTGCCGTACGCCGAGTCCGATGCCCCGACGCCCGACCGCTTCGCTACTGCGATTCCGGCACGCGCCTTCCGCCGTCCGAGGACGGGATGAAGTGCAGCCGGTCGCGAATGACCGAGGCGCAGGCACCGAGCAGCGACAGGTCGTCGCCGATCATCGATCGCATCACCATGACGGGTTCGCGGAAGTCGGCGGCAATGTCGTCGTTGAGTTCGCGCTGCACGGCATCGACGAAGATCTGGTTGACGATATAGGGGTCGCCGACCACCACCACGCGAGAGAAACCAAGCATGCCGACGGGCATCGAGATGGCCTTGCCAAGCGCGGCTCCGGCCGTTTCGAGGACGTCGCCGCGGCGGCTCGGCTCGTTGGCGATGGACTGGATCAGGTGCGGCACGTTGACCAGCGTCTCCAGGCACCCCCGTTTGCCGCACGAGCACAGGGGCCCGTTCTTGTCGACCACGATGTGGCCGATCTCGCCCACGGAGCGCGCCCACCCATTGATCTCGCCGCCGATGAGCATGCCGGCGCCAAGGCCCTGGGTCAGCTGCACAAGCAGCATGTCGGCGCTGCCGCGGCCGAACTGGTATTCGGCGAACACCGCGTCGTTCGCGTCGTTGTTCACCGACACCGGCATGCCGATGGCCTGGCACAGCCGGCCCTTGAGGTCCACGTTCTGCCAGCCGAGGTTCATCGAGGCGCGCACCACGCCCGTTCGGGTGATGATGCCGGGGCAGGCCACGCCGATGCCGAGGATCGGCGCCGTGGCCCGAGCGATGAGCCTGCGGCACAGCTGCTCGACCAGCGCCAGATTCTCCGCGCCCTTGTCGGCGAAGGTGAGTTCGTCGCGCACCACGACCCGGCCGTCCAGATCCATCACCGCGCCGCGGAACAGATAGGGCATCGACAGGTCGAGGACGATGACGTTGCGGCTTTCCGCCACGAATCGCAGCAGCATGCCTTTCTTGCCCGGTCCGTTGGACTCGCTGTAGCCGACTTCGGCCACGAATCCCTCGTCGATGAGTTCGGCGACGATGTCGGAGACGGTGGCCCGCGTCAGGCCCGACGCCTTGGCGAAGTCGGCGCGCGACAGCTCCTGTGAGGGGTAGAGCATCCCCAGCAGCATCGCCTTGTTGTGCTTGCGCGCGGCTGCTGGAAGTCGCTTGCCCATCGGGGCTTTTCCGTCTGGCATCGTCATCACCCGTTTGATTCCGTCGATTTGCTTGCCCCGGCGTGGCGGGTCGCTCCTATGGTCCCGCATGCGGCAATCGGCCCGACCGTATGATTCCAGATTACCGCATGAGGCACGATCGGGGGCGCCATTTATCCCTTGAGTCCTCCGGCCTCCACTCCCTTGAAGAAGTAGCGCTGGAAGATCAGGAAGAAGATGACGATCGGGATCAGCGCGATCACCGCGCCGGCCGCGATCAGCCTCGGATCCGTCAGGAACGCGCCCTTGAGCTTGTTCAGTCCGATCGTCAGCGTGTACTTGGCATCGTCCGACAGCACGATCATCGGCCACAGGAAGTTGTTCCACGCGCCGACGAACGAGAAGATGACCGTGACGGTGATGCTGCCCATGACCTGCGGCATGCAGATGCGGAAGAAACGCTGCCACACGTTGGCGCCGTCCACCTTCGCGGCTTCCTCCAACTCGTTGGGGATGCCGGCGAACGCCGTCATCATGATGAGGATGTTCATCGCCTGGCACAGGCCGGGCAGAGCGACTCCCATCAGGGTGTTGTTGAGGTGCATCGCCCGGATCTCGAGGAACTGGGAGACGAGCACGGCCTCGCCGGGGATCAGCATGGCGCCGAAGATGAGGATCAGCACGGCGGTCTTGCCGCGGAACTTGAGCTTGCCGAGCGCATAGCCGCAGGTGGTCGAGATGATCACGTTGCCGATCACGGTGATGGCCGTGACGATCAGCGAGTTCCATGCGTAGTGCAGCACCGGGACCTGCTGGAACACCTTGGCGAAGTTGCTCCAGGTGAAGTCCTTGGGGATGAAGTAGGGCGGCACCGCGTAGATGTTGTCGCCCTTGCCCTTGAAGGCCAGCGACACCTGCCAGATGATCGGACCGACCAGCAGGACGAAGATTAGGGCCAGCACCACGTAGCGCAGCACGGTCGCCGACGAGACTTTCTTGCTATGCATCAGTCATCTCCCTTGTTCTGGAAGTAGAACTCGACCGCGGTGAGGATGCCGAGGATGAAGAACATGATGATGCTCAGCGCGCTCGCGTAGCCGGTACGAGCCGTCAGGCCGGTGCCCTCGCGCATGATGAGCATGGTCATCGTCATGTCCTTGCCTCCGATGCCACCCGAACCGCCGGTGAGGATGTAGACCTCGTTGAACACGCGGAACGCGGCGACCGAGGACAGCAGCAGGATCAGTACCATCGTCATGCGGCATCCGGGCATGGTCACCGAAACGAACTGGCGGATCGGTCCGGCGCCGTCCAGCGACGCCGCCTCGTACAGCGACTCGTCGATGTTGGCCAGCGCCGCCAGGTAGATCACCATGTAGTAGCCGAGACCGCCCCACACGGTGATGAGCATGGCGCTGAACAGCAGAAGCCAGCGGTCCTGCAGGAACGGGATCGGCTCGGTGATCCATTTGAGCGCTTGGAAGATCGCGTTGATCAGGCCGCGCGTACTCAGCAGGTTGGTGAAGATCAAGCCGGAAATGACCGAGCCGGCGACGGCCGGGATGTAGAAGGACACCCGGAAGAAGCTCATGATGCGGGTCTTCTTGTTGACCAGCACGGCCAGGATCAGCGGCAGGACCACCATGCATGGCGCCATGCACACGGCGTAGACCGTGGAGTTGATCAGCGCATCGCGCAGTGTGGGATCGCTGAGTACCGCCTTATAGGATGCCAAGCCGACGAAGGAGCCGGGCTTGAGCATCGTCGCATCCGTGAAGGACAGTCGGATCGTATTGATGAACGGGCCGAGGGAGAAGACAAGGGTCAGAATGACGGCTGGTGCGACGAACAGCCATGGCGCAATGGCGCTTTGGGCCTTGATGCGGTGGCTGGTGTCGACGGTGTTGGCGCGGAGCCGCCGGCCGCGGGCGGGGGTCCTGGCCCCCGCCTCACGACTGATGGCGCTCACTGGTTGAGCCTCGCGTTGGCGGATTCGACCACCGAGTCAAGGGCTTCCTTGGCGGTGATCTGTCCGGTGATCGCCGCTCCGAGCTGCTCGAGCAGTTCGGTGGAATCCTGCGAAGTGAACTGGGCCGGATCGGTGACCTTCGCGGTCTTCAGGCGACTGGCGACCATCTTGATGACCTGGCCTTCCAGCGTGCTTTCGTCGACGTTCTGGAAGTAGTCGTCGTCATAGCCTTCGGCGCTGGACGGGAAGGTCTGCGAGGACTTCGCGAAATCGACCTGGTTCTTGTTGTTGGTCACGAACGCGGCCAACTTCATGGCCTCCTCCTTGTGCTTGGAGGTGGCACTGACGGACAGCATCTCCATCGAGGAGCCGAGCGTCTCGCCGCCGAGTCCGGGGCCGACCGCGATGTTCTTGTACAGGTCGGGGGCGTTCTCCTGCATGTCCTTGAGGTCGTACATGAAACCACGACGCGCCGCGACCATGCCCTGCTTGAACTGATCGGTGGACTGCGTGCCGTTCGAGGCCGCGGCCTCCTTGCTGAACACGCCTTCCTTGTACATGTCGACGTAGTGCTGGACGAATTCGACGCCCTTGTCGGAGTTGATCGTGAACTTGGTCTGGTCCTTGTTCATCTGGTCGACGCCGTAGACCGCGAAATCGCCGATGGTCGGCACCGCGGCGTCCCAGTACTTGCCGGTGTTGCCGCACGTCTTGGCGAACTGGTCGGCCATGGAGAAGTATTCCTCCCAATTGGTCGGGATCTTGGAGGAATCGACGCCGCACTCCTCGAGGACGGACTTGTTATAGAACATCGAGCCGGCGGTGAGGTACCACGGGTAGCCGTAGGCACCTTCGTCGATGCCGAAGCCGCTGAAGGTCAGGCCGGCCCAGGAGCCCTCGGTGTAGTTCTTCTCGGCATCGGGATCGGACTTGGAGATGTTTTCGATGGCGCCGGCCTTGGCGAACGGATACGCATCGCCCGGCATCAGATCGAACACATCGGGCAGCTCGCCCGCGGCCGCATCGGTGGAGAGCTTGTCGACGTAGCCTTCACCCGGCTGGTCGATCCACTTGACCGTGATGTTCGGGTTCTCCTTTTCGAATTCGGCGATCAGCTTGGTGAAGTAATCCTCGTAGCCTCCCTTGAGGTTCTTGGTCTGGAAGCTGATCTCCACCTTGCCGCCGTTGTCCGTGGATGCGGTGTCGGATCCGCACGCGGCGAGTCCGGTGATCATGGCCAATGCCGATGCGGCGCCAACCGCCTTGAACAGGTATCCCTTACGCATCGTTCTCCTTTTGTTCGATCTTCTTTGAATCGCATGATGTCAACCGACCACAACCGTGTAGATCGTGTTGATGATTGCCATCATAGCATATATTTGTTTAGAGTCCAACCAAATAGTCTTATCACCTGTTTTGAAGTAACAAAATCCCTTATTTTCCAACCTTTCTCTATCTGTTTGCTTTCAATACAAACAGATTAATCGGCGCGTCGTTTCACTGGTTTGTCAGAGATGTAAACAATGGTGGCGCCATGTTACGGGCGATTACACGCCTCGACAATCCCCGATCTTCGATCACGGGACCGAACGGACGGCGCACACGGCTCCACCGCCACTCATCGAAGCACTGCGGGTGAGGATCGACCATCCTGCATCATTGAACCCGTTGCGTCCTCCGCAGAGGAGCCAGAAGATACAAGCCGGGTACGAAAAAGCCACCCCGCATGGAGTGGCTTTGGGAATACGGCTCCGCAAAGAAGCCGGAAGGCATGGGTCAGCTATGCCGGACGATGAAATCGAAGATCGTATCCAGCACGGCCTGGCTCCAGAAGTCACGCTCGTGGTCGGCACCGTCGACCAGCACGAGCCGCGCCTCATAGCCGCGGTCGGCGAGCAGCCGGCGCATCTTCACCGACTGGCCGTACGGCACGACCTTGTCGGCGGTGCCGTGCAGCAGCAGCATCGGCGGATAGTCCCGGCCGTCGCGGACCTGATAGTACGGACTCATGGCCTTGGCCCGCGCACGCACCTCATCGGTGATCCCCGTCTCCGGCGTGGCGCCGACCACGGCGGCGAACGGGCCGGCGTAGTACAAGCGGAAGGGGTCATCGTCGTGCCCGAACGCGTCGACGGCCTCGATCAGATCGGTCGGAGGGAAGCAGCTGACCACGAAGTCCACCGCATCGCTCACCCCGGGGCAGGTGCCGTCCTCATAGGCGGGGTCCTGCGCGGTCAGGCCGACCAGAAGCGCGGTGTTGCCGCCGGACGAGGTACCCCAGATGCCGACGCGGGCGGGGTCAACGTGCCATTCGGCCGCATGCGCGCGCAGATAGCGGATCGCGGCCTTGACGTCCTGCAGATAGGCCGGGAACACATGCCGCGCGTCGCGGGTCGCATCGCGGTGGTTCACGCTCGCCACGACGTAGCCGCGGCGGGGGCGGGCCGGCCAATGCGGTCTCGTCGCC
>OBZB01000157.1_pt1 | contig 13847 bp, 10 predicted proteins | sample 1476861 | NCBI WGS metagenome assembly OBZB01 (sample SAMEA2580226, study PRJEB22360) | human gut metagenome | biome: human gut; feature: human-associated habitat; material: faeces | place: Denmark | collected 2008/2010
GGAGCTCCGGCAGGGCGTGTGGAGGATCGAAGGAACCGCCCACCGCCTGCAGACCATCTCGAAAATCGCCCGCCAGCGCGCCGCACTGCTCAAGCAGCTCGGCGAGCGTGACGGATACGCGAGCCGGCAGGACTCGATACTTGGCGGGCTGGAGATCTGGACCGGCCAGTTCATCGAGGCCGGGGTGGCACTGACCCGTGACCGACAGCGCATCGTCGGCCTGCTGGCCGAACCGTTCGCCGAGATCTACCGGAGCCTGGCCGGCGGTCGGCAGGAGGCGTCCTTGAGCTACGAGCCGTCGTTCGACGAGGTGCTGATGTTCGACGAGCCGATGGCTCATATCAGCGAGCATTTCCAGCGCATCTACCCGGGCGAGGTCGCGCGTGGCGCGAATCTGATCGGTCCCCACCGCGACGACCTGAGCCTGCTGCTGGACGGCGTGCCGGCGCGCGAGTTCGCGTCGAACGGCGAGATGTGGACGATGGCCCTGGCCCTGAAGATGGCGCTGTTCGACGTGGTGGCCCATGCCCGCGGCGCCAAGCCGATCGTGATCCTCGACGATGTGTTCGCACAGCTGGACGAATCGCGGCGCGGGCAGATCCTCGAGTTCGCGGGCGGGCAGGACCAGGTGATCATCACCGTCGCGGCCGCCAGCGATATCCCGGCCGCGGGTGGAACCGGCGGCGGTTCTGGCCTTGCCTCCGGGGCGAACATCATCGACGTCGCCGCGCTCAAACGCGCGCAGGACGAGTACCTGCACCCCGATCTCGCCGCGTTCGGTCTGGCGCCGGCCTCGCCGGACGGGGATGCGTCCCATGAGGCGTCCAAGGCGTCCAAAGCGCCTGAGACTGCCTCAGACGCCCCGGCGACCGATGGCGATCGGGCCGGCTCATGAACCCGCCGATCGCCCGCACGCTGCATCTTGACGAGCGCAAGCTGCCGGCCGAGGTGTTCGACCGCCTGGCCAAACACGGCGGCTATGTGATGCGCGACCGCAGGACGCGCGAGGAGAACCGCGAGAAGGCGTGGGAGAGCTTCGGCAAGCCGGGCCGCGACCCGGCCGCATTCGGCAGCGTGCTCAACGGCATCGCCTCGGGCGGGCATTGGACCCCGCAGCTGAAGCTCGCCCAGTTGCGCAACCACTGGGATCAGGTCGTCGGCCCGGGCATCGCCATGCACTCGACGGTGGCCGGCTTCGCCGACGGCGTGCTGACGATCCGCGCCGAATCCGCGGTCTGGGCCACGCAGCTGACCTATATGCTCCCCCAGCTCACCTCCACGATCCGCGATCGGCTCAAGGGGCTCGACATCGGCGAGATCCGCGTCACAGGCCCCCAGTCCGGGTTCCGCCGCGGCCGGTACCGGCGCTGATGGTTTGCTTCGATGTATTTTCGCCGCTAGGCAACGTGTCGGCGTAGACGAGTAGACTTACCTGCAGTATAGGTAAATGGCTAGAAGGTCCCGTTATTCGCTTTCTAGAGCATATCGACCGAGCGGGAACCCCTTGCATGAGGGCCAACGCAGGAAGGAAGCTTGGTGGCAGACGAAGTGGATTCGCTTGAGGATTCGGAAGAGAAGGACGAGCTGGTCGATGCGCAACTCGACGACAGCATGTCCCCCGAGCACTATGACGCCAGTGATCTGAAAGTTCTCGAAGGCCTTGAGGCCGTGCGTATCCGCCCGGGTATGTATATCGGTTCGACCGGCCCGCGCGGTCTGCATCATCTGGTCTATGAGATCGTCGACAACTCGGTCGACGAGGCGCTGGCCGGGTACGCCAGCCATATCGAAGTGACGATCCTGCCCGACAACGGCATCCGCGTCGTCGACGACGGCCGCGGCATCCCGGTCGACGAGGTGCCCGGCGAGGGCGTCTCCGGCGTCGAGACCGTCATGACCAAGCTGCACGCCGGCGGCAAGTTCGGCGGCGGCGGATACGCGGTGTCCGGCGGCCTGCACGGCGTCGGAATCTCCGTGGTCAACGCGCTGAGCACGCGCGTCGACATCGAGGTGCGCCGCCAGGGCTACCACTGGACGCAAACGTACGTCGACCAGCACCCGACCGCCCGCCTCAAGCAGGGCGATCCGATGGCCGAGGGCGAATCGACCGGCACGTCGGTCACCTTCTGGCCGGACGGGGCGATCTTCGAGACTACGGTCTACGATTTCGAGACGCTGCGCGCCCGCTTCCAGCAGATGGCGTTCCTGAACAAGGGCCTGAAGATCAGCCTAACCGACCTGCGCGAACCCGACCAGGCCGGCGACGAGGTGGCCGGCGAGGAGGGCACCGACGCCGAGGGCGAGCCGAAGCACCAGTCGGTGACCTACCAGTACATGAACGGCATCAAGGACTACGTCGACTACATGGTGAAGAACCGCAAGGCGACGCCGGTCGAAGAGGATGTCATCGACTTCGAGGCCGAGGACCTGAAGCTCGGCATCTCCGCCGAAATCGCGATGCAGTGGACCACCGCCTATTCCGAGGCCGTGCACACCTTCGCGAACACGATCTCCACCACCGAGGGCGGCACCCACGAGGAGGGCTTCCGCGCCGCGCTGACCAGCTTGGTCAACCGATACGCGCGCGAGAAGAACATCCTCAAGGAGAAGGACGACAACCTCTCCGGCGACGACGTGCGCGAGGGCCTGACCGCCGTCGTGTCCGTCAAGCTCACCACCCCGCAGTTCGAGGGCCAGACCAAGACCAAGCTCGGCAACTCCGAGGCGAAGACCTTCGTGCAGCGCGTGATGACCGACAAGCTCGGCGACTGGTTCGACGCCCACCCGAACGAGGCGAAGAGCATCATCCAGAAGGCCATCGAGGCGTCCCGCGCGCGTATCGCGGCCAAGAAGGCCCGCGAGAACACGCGCCGCAAGTCGATCTTCGAATCGGCCGGCATGCCCGACAAGCTCAAGGACTGCCAGTCCAACAACCCCGAAGAGTGCGAGCTGTTCATCGTCGAGGGCGATTCGGCAGGCGGCTCCGCGATCCAGGGCCGCAACCCGATCACGCAGGCGATCCTGCCGCTGCGAGGCAAGATCCTCAACACCGAGCGCGCGTCGATCGACCGCATGATGAAGTCCGACACCATCGAGTCGCTGATCACCGCGGTCGGCGGCGGCTACGGCGAGGACTTCGACATCTCGAAGGTGCGCTACCACAAGGTCATCATCATGGCCGATGCCGATGTCGACGGCGCGCACATCGCCACGCTGAACCTGACGCTGTTCTTCCGCTATATGCGGCCGATGATCACCGCCGGGTACGTGTACGTGGCCATGCCGCCGCTGTACCGCCTCAAGTGGACCAAGGGCCCGCACGACTTCGTATACACCGACGCCGAACGCGACCGCGTGCTCGCCGAGGGGCGCGCCAAGGGCCGTCAGCTGCCCAAGGGCGAGGGCATCCAGCGGTACAAGGGTCTGGGCGAGATGAGCTACCAGGAGCTGTGGGAGACGACCATGGACCCCGAGCAGCGCATCCTGAAGAAGATCCACATCGAGGATGCGGCCCAGGCCGACGAGACCTTCTCGATGCTCATGGGCGATGAGGTCGAGCCCCGCCGCCTGTTCATCCAGCGCAACGCGCATGACGCCCGCTTCATCGACGCCTGAGCCCCGATAACACAAGCGAGCCAACGCAAGCGATCTAACACAAGCGAGCGTGGGCGGCGGAACACGGCGGGAAGTCCGGCTGACCCGACTTCCCGCACACCGCCCGGAAGCGCCGTCGGGCGCGAGGCCGTATCGCATAACACGGGGAATCGTCCCCGGGCGGCTTCTCCGACGGCTCCCCTACCTGTACAAACCAAAGGAACGACACCGTGGCAGATGACAACAACAGCGACGAATTCAACGGCGCGAACAACGCCGATGGCACCCCCGGCGACGAGCAGCGCGTGCCCGACGGCTCGCTCGAGCCGCTGAGCCCCCAGGAGGCCGACAACACCGACTATGGCCTGATGACCGGCGAACGCATCAAGCATATGGATCTGCAGCAGGAGATGCGCGAATCCTATCTGGCGTACGCGTTGTCCGTCATCGTCGAACGAGCCCTGCCGGATGTGCGCGACGGCATGAAGCCCGTGCACCGCCGCGTGATCTACGCGATGTACGACGGCGGCTACCGCCCCGACCGCGGCTACAACAAGTGCTCCCGCGTCGTCGGCGACGTCATGGGCAAGTACCACCCGCACGGCGATTCCGCGATCTACGACACCTTGGTGCGCATGGCGCAGTCGTGGTCGATGCGCAACCTGCTGGTCGACGGTCAGGGCAACTTCGGCTCCCCCGGTGACGACCCGGCCGCGGCCATGCGTTACACCGAATGCCGCATGGCGCCGCTCGCCATGGAAATGGTGCGCGACATCGACAAGGACACCGTCGATTTCGTGCCCAACTACGACGGCAAGACGCAGGAGCCGACCGTGCTGCCCTCGCGTTTCCCGAACCTGCTGGTCAACGGCTCGTCCGGCATCGCCGTCGGCATGGCCACGAACATCCCGCCGCACAACATGCGCGAGGTGGCGGACGGCGTGCACTGGGCGCTCGACCACCCCGACGCGAGCCGCGAGGAGCTGCTCGAGGCGCTCATCGCGCGCATCAAGGGACCGGACTTCCCCACCGGCGCGACGATCCTCGGCCACAAGGGCATCGAGCAGGCGTACCGCACCGGCCGCGGCCTGATCACCATGCGTGCGGTCGTCAACACCGAGGAAATCAAGGGCCGCATGTGCCTGGTCGTCACCGAGCTGCCGTACCAGGTCAACCCGGACCGCCTGGTCGTGTCCATCCGCGAGGGCGTGCGCGACGGCAAGATCCAGGGCATCGCCGACATGCGCGACGAGACCTCGGGTCGCACCGGTCAGCGCCTGGTGCTGGTGCTCAAGCGCGACGCCGTGCCGAAGGTCGTGCTCAACAACCTGTACAAGCACTCCCAGCTGCAGCAGACCTTCGGCGCGAACATGCTCGCGCTGGTCGACGGCGTGCCGCGCACGCTGTCACTCGACGCGTTCATCCGCCATTGGGTGAGCCACCAGCTCGACGTCATCGAGCGCCGCACCCGCTACCTCAAGCGCGAGGCCGAGGAGCGCGACCACATTCTGCAGGGCTATCTGAAGGCCCTTGACATGATCGACGAGGTCGTGGCGCTGATCCGCCGCTCCCCCGACGCCGATGCGGCGCGCACCGGACTGATGGATCTGCTCGACGTGGACCAGGTGCAGGCCGACGCGATCCTCGCGATGCAGCTGCGCCGACTGGCCGCGTTGGAGCGCCAGAAGATCCTCGACGAGCACAACGAGCTCATGCGCAGGATCGCCGACTACAACGACATCCTCGCCAAGCCCGAGCGCCAGCGCAAGATCGTCGGCGACGAGCTGGACGAGATCGTCGCCAAGTACGGCGACGAGCGCCGCACCAAGATCCTGCCGTTCTCAGGCGAGATGAACGTCGAGGACCTGATCGCCGAGGAGAACGTGGTCGTCACGGTCACGCACTCCGGCTTCATCAAGCGCACCAAGGCCGACGAGTACCGCGCCCAGCACCGCGGCGGCAAGGGCATCAAGGGCGCCAAGCTGCGCGAGGACGACGTGGTGGACCACTTCTTCCTCACCTCCACGCACAACTGGCTGCTGTTCTTCACGAACAAGGGCCGCGTGTACCGCATCAAGGCGTATGAGCTGCCCGAGGGCTCGCGTGACTCGAAGGGCCAGCATGTGGCGAACCTGCTGCAGCTGCAGCCCGGCGAGACGATCCAGACCGTGCTGTCGATCCCGAACTACGAGGTCACCAAGTATCTGGTGCTCGCCACCCGCTCCGGCAAGGTCAAGAAGACCGCGCTGGCCGAGTACGATTCGCCGCGCCAGGGCGGCCTGATCGCCGTGCGCCTCATGACCGACGAGAACGGCGAGGTCGCCGACGAGCTGATCGGCGCCGCGCTGTGCAACGCCGAGGACGACATCATCCTCGTCTCCAAGCTCGGCATGAGCCTGAAGTTCGCGGCCGACGACGATCAGCTGCGCCCGATGGGCCGCCAGACCGCCGGCGTGCAGGGCATGAAGTTCCGCGACGGCGACGAGCTGCTCGCGATGGACGTGGTCTGGGGCGACACCGACAAGGATCTGCTGGTGGTCACCAACGAAGGCTTCGCCAAGCGGACCGCGATCAGCGAGTACCGCCTGCAGGGGCGCAACGGCTTCGGCGTCAAGGCCCTGCAGCTGGCCGAAGGCCGCGGATCGCTGGTCGGCGCGGTGATCGTCGCCGAGGATGACCAGATCCTGGCCATCATGAAGTCCGGCAAGGTCATCCGCTCCGATGTGGCCGAGGTCAAGCGCACCGGCCGCACCACGCAGGGTGTCACGCTCGCCAAGCCCGACAAGGGCGACGAGATCATCTCCATCGCCCGCAACGAGGAGAAGGACGATCCCGAGGACGAGGCCGCGGATGAGGTCTCTGGCGAGACCGCTCAGCCCGGCGGCCAGGGCGCCGAAGCGGTGACGGATGCGGCCGAGACGGCCGAGGCCGGCACCGCGCCGTCCGGCGAGGCCGATGATGAACCGGCCGAGACAGGCGAATCGGACGGCGAATAGTCCGTCGCCGGTGCCGGCGAACGGCATCGGCGACGGCACGGAACAGGCCCATCGCGGGCGGTATACGGGGAGAATGTAAACAACCCGGAACAAGCCGCGGCCTGCGCCCGATACCCGTCTGCGAAAACTGCTACGCTCGCATAAGGCACTGGTAAGCAAGGCACTAGCAAGACCCAAGGAGCAACGATGAACGAGAATCTTGAAGAGGATAACGAGGCCGAGGTGATCCAGCCGGCCGGCATCGAACCCGATGAGCCTCGTGAAGAGCCTCAGGGCGAGCCCGAGCCCGCCGTTCATGCCGCGCATGTCGGCCGCACCGCTCGTTCCGCGTCCGGCACGGCCTCCGCGAGCTTCGACTCCCCCGCCGCCGGCGAGGGCATGCCCGCATCGGTCAAGCCCGAGCGCCCGGCCCGCCGTGGCACGCCCCGTGCCCGCCGCATGAACCTGTCGGTGACGCATATCAGCGCGTGGTCCGCGGCGAAGGTGTCGTTCCTGCTGACGATCGCCGGGGCGATCATCCAGATCGTCGCGGTCGCGCTGATCTGGCTGCTGCTCGACGTGGTCGGCGTGTTCCAGCAGATCACGCAGATCGTCTCCTCCACCGGTCTGGACGCTGGCGGCATCAACCTGAACCAGATCTTCAGCCTGGGTACCGTGCTGAGCGCCGTCACGATCTTCTCGATCGTCGAGGTCGTCCTGATCACGCTGCTGGTCACGATCATCACCCTGCTGTACAACGTGGTGACCGCGCTGGTCGGCGGCGTGCACGTCACGCTGGGCGACGACTGATCCCATGCCATTGAACATGCCATAAAAAAAAGTGGTTCCCTTCTATGAGGGGAACCACTTTTTTATGCGGTTCACGCGGACTCGCGGTGCTCGATATGGTAGCCGGCGACGATGCGCTGGTGCGGCAGATCGGGTTCGTAGTTGATGCGCTTGATGAGCAGGTCCACGGCCTGTTTGGCGATGAAGTCGACGTCGACCGCGATGGTGGTCAGCGAGGGGACCGTCATCGCTCCCATCGCGATGCCGTCGAATCCGATGACCGCCATATCGTCGGGGACGCTGATATCCAGATCCTTCAACCCACGCAACGTACCGAAAGCCACGGTATCGGTCATGCAGAATAACGCGTCGCATTGCCGAATCAGGGTCTCGTGATAATGAACGGCTTGTCTGGCATCGGTGTCATTCCATGATGTGGGAATGATGCATGCGGAGTCCCAGTCCATGCCCAACCGATCGAATGCCTGGCGGCAGCCTTCGAAGCGACGGTCTCTGGTATTGCGTCCTCGGGCCTCCGGCATGCCATCGGCGATGACGCTGCCGCCCATGATGCCGATGCGCCGGCGCCCTAGCCCGTACAAGTATTCGATGGCTTTTCGGGCTCCGGCGATGCACGGCGTGAGGATCGTGTCGATATCCTGCTGGGGGCGATCATCGTCCAACAGCACGGTCGGCCGGTGATTGGACAGCTGCTCGATCTCATTGGCGGACAACCTGCTCGAACTGAAGATCAGGCCATCGCAGAACTGATTGGTGACCCGTTCGATGATGGAACGTTCGTTGTTTTCGTCGATTCTCGTCTGCTGCACCACCGTCTGGTACCCGCGGTCCTCGGCCACTTGCGAGATGAGCGACGCCAGCTGGGAGGGATAGGGGCGATCGAGCTCGAAAATCGCCAATCCGATGGTGCCGCGCTCGGTACGTGTGCGGCTGGTGGACGCGCGCAAACTGCGGGCGGACAGGCTGGTGGTGTTGAGCCGGTAATGCAGCTTGTCCGCCGCGGCTCGAACGCGCATCGCCGTTTCGGGAGCGACATTGTCGTTGCCGCGCAGCACGTTGGAAACCGTCATGGCCGATACTCCGGCTTCGCGACCGACGTCTTTCATGGTGACCATGTTCACTCCTTCAACTGGTATCAAGCATACAAGTCGGTCGTGCGGCGATTCTTCGCCGATCCATCGTAAGTAACAACTTACTACGCTTCGGGCATGTCAATTACGGCGAACATGTGGCGCGATCAGTCGAGATCGATATGGTCATGCGCTTCTCCTGTGAGACGGTCGGTCTGGCATTTGACAAAGTAGTGTATCGATAATATCATGCAGTGTATCGATAAGATTATCGATAAAATTTAATATCAAGCAGAATGCTGATACGCGGAGCGGGCATGGAGGTTCGCCCCGGGTGTACAGTCGAAGGAGACATTATGAGGAAGTTCACGAAGGTCCTCGCCGCCGCGCTGGCTGCGGTGACGTCCGTTTCGTTGGCTGCGTGTGGTTCCGGCTCGTCCGACGCCGTGGACGAGAACGCGCCGGTCACCATCACTTGGTGGGGCTGGGGCACTTCCGCCGAAAAGCAGGCCAAGGACTTCATGAAGAAGTACCCGAACATCACCGTAAAATTCCAGAACATCGGTAGCGCCAGCAAGCAGTATGTTTCGCTGAACAACGCCATCTCCGCCAACTCCGGCATGCCGGACGTCGCCATGCTGGAATACTTCGCCCTTCCACAGTTCGTCTCCACCGGCAAGGTCCTCGACCTTAAGCAGTACGGCGCCGATAAGTACGAGAGTGATTATGCTCCGGGTCCGTGGGCTTCTGTGGCTCTCAATGGCGGCGTGTATGGTCTGCCGGTCGATTCCGGCCCGATGGCTTGGTTCTACAACAAGGCCGTCTTCGACAAGGCCGGCGTGGACGCCACCCAGGTCAAGACCTGGGATCAGTTCTACGAGGCCGCCAAGAAGATCCGCGCCACCGGAAGCTACATCACCTCCGACAGTGGCGACGCTACCAGCGGCGGCTTCTACGATTCCATGGTGTGGCAGGCGGGCGGCCACCCGTTCAAGACCTCCAAGGATGGCAAGACCGTATCGATCAATCTGACCGGTGACGAGGGCGCCAAGAAGTTCACCAAGTTCTGGCAGAAGCTGATCGCCGAGGACCTCATCGACACCAAGACCGTCTCCTGGTCCGACGAGTGGAACAAGGCTTTGGGCGATGGCTCCATCGCGTCCCTGCTCACCGGTGCCTGGATGCCGGTCAACCTTGAGAACGGTTCCCCCGCAGCCTCCGGAAACTACCGTGTGACCCAAATGCCGCAGTGGAATGAAGGCGACCACGCCAACTCCGAAAACGGCGGTACCTGCCTGTCTCTGATGGATACCGGCGACAAGGCCAAGGAAGCCGCTTCCTATAAGCTGGTCGACTACCTCAACCACTCCAAGGAAGGTACGGATCGCGCCTATGAACTCGGTGTGTTCCCGTCCATCAACCGCATCCTGCAGAGCGATGAATTCCTCAACAAGACCAGCGACTACTTCGGTGGCCAGAAGATCAACGAGGAACTGATGACGGCTTCCAAGAACGTGCTCACCGGCTGGGAGTTCCTGCCGTTCGAGGTTCAGGCCCGCACCACCTTCCCGGATACCGCCGGCAAGGCGTACGCCGGTGGCACCACGCTGGAGAAGGGCGTATCCGCCTGGCAGGACAGCTTGGTCAAGTTCGCCAAGGACCAGGGCTTCACCGTCAAGGAGTGAGCCATTCATATGACGGTGGCCGGGGGTTGGCTCCCGGCCACCGTTTGTTCCGTTGCCAAGTCAGGTAGGTTGCAGATGACTGCTGTTGATGTGATGCCGTCCCTTGACATCAAGCCGAAGCATACGCCGTTGCATCGGTTCCTTGCGGATCCCTCGCCGGTGGTGTTCGATGACCCGCGGTATGCGGATCGGTACTTTCTGTATGCCACCGAAGATGGCTTCGACGATTGGGGGTCGCGCTCGTTCCGCGTGTATACCTCCACCGATCTGGTCGAATGGACCGACGGCGGCCGGATTCTGAGCTTGGATGACGTGCCGTGGGGCAGCGAGCACGCTTGGGCGCCATGCGCATGCGAGTATCAGGGGCGGTTCTACTTCTATTTCGTCTGTGAAGGGCAGGTCGGCGCCGCGGTATCCGATTCGCCGTACGGGCCGTTCCGTTCCACGTCGTCTCCGATTGTCGCCGCTGATGATTTTCCCGGATATCCGATTGATCCCGCGGTGTTCCGTGATGACGATGGCACCGATTGGCTGCTGTGGGGCAATCGCATCGCGTACGCCGCTCCGCTGAACGACGATCATGTGACCATCGATGCCTCCCGTGCCTTCCATTGGGTGCCTGGGGACTTCCGCGAAGCGATATGGATCTTCAAGCGTCAGGGCATGTATTATGCCGGCTGGTCCGAGAATGACGCCCGCGATCCGGAATACTGCGTGAAATACGCCACCGCTCCCACCCTGCACGGTCCTTGGACCGAACACGGGGTATTGGTGGAACAGAACCCGTCGTTGGGGCTGTTGGGTACCGGGCACCACGGCGTGATCCATATTCCCAGCACCGACGAGTGGATCCTCTCCTATCACCTGTTCGACAGCGAGTACGGCACCGGGTATCGCCGCGAAGTGGCGTTCGCTCCGCTGGTGTTCAATGCCGACGGAACGATACGGCAGGTAGTGCCGAGTGATACCTGGTACCGCAGGTCTATCGCTCGCTGACCGTATATGTGGTACCGCGCCGTTCTGACGCGTTAGTAACCAAGTACGACGAAAAGCTGATTGGGAGCCGTGGGGCGCGTGTCGCGCCGGTGTGACCGTCCGATGCGTAGTCGTCAGTGCTTCTTGAGAAAGGAATCAATATGGCCTCAGCACATGCCGATGCCTTGACCACGCCAGCGGGGAGCTCCGTGGTCGTCGAGAACAAACACAAAGCCGATTGGCGTGGATGGAAGTTCATGTGGCCATTCACGGTGGTGTTCATCTTCGTGTTCATCATCCCGATCTTCTATGCCATCTACATCTCGTTCTTCAAAAAGCAGATGGTCGGTGGCACCAAGTTCATCGGTCTGGAGAACTATGTACGGCTGATGCAGGACGGCCAGTTCTGGTCGTCGGTCGGTCGCGTGGCCCTGTTTACTGTGGTGCAGGTGCCGGTTATGCTGTTCCTTTCCGCGGCTATGGCTCTGGCCTTGGATTCCATGAAGCTGCACGGCACGAAGTTCTTCCGCATCTCCACCTTCCTGCCCTACGCGGTGCCTGCCGTGGTGTCCACTTTGGTGTGGGGCTTCGTATATGGCGCGAAGTACGGCCTGGTCGGGTCGTTCAACGATTTCTTCGGCACGAATATCGACGTGTTCAAGCCTTCCGTATTGCTGGCGGCGATCGGCAACATCAGCGTGTGGGAGTTCACCGGCTATAACATGCTGATCTTCTATTCCTCCCTGTCGACGATCCCGCATTCCCTGTACGAGGCCGCGAGCATTGACGGCGCGTCGGAGTGGCAGATCGTCAAGTCGATCAAGCTGCCGGAACTCAAGGGCAGCTTGGCGATCACGGTGATCTTCTCGATCATCGGTTCGTTCCAGTTGTTCAACGAGCCTTCGATTCTGCAGAACATGGTGCCGGGCAACGCGATCACGACGTACTACACGCCGAACATGTACGCGTACAACCTGTCGTTCTCCGGCAACCAGTCGAACTACGCCGCGGCCTTGGCGATCGTCATGGCCGTGATCACGATGGCCATCGCCTATGCCGTGCAGCTGAGGAGCTTGAAGGAGCAGATGAAGTAACATGAGTGCCACAACAATGACTTCGACAACCACTGCCCGTCTGGCCGAATCCGACCTGAAGGCTCAGGAGAAGGCCGCCAAGCGGGCCGAGAAAGAGCGCCAGAAGCGCATCGCCGCCGATGAGAAGGCCGAACGCAAACGCGCGGCAAAGTCCGGCTTCGCGAACGTGAACAACCCGCGCCGCTCGACCCTGATGACCGTGCTGTGCGTGGTCTTCGCGGTCTACTGCCTGTTCCCGTTCGCATACCTGCTGATCAACGCCACCAAGACGCAGGCCGACTTCACCTCGACCTTCGGCCTCGGCTTCGGCAAGACCTTCGCCCTGTGGGACAATTTGGTCACCGTGTTCACCTATCAGAATGGCATTTTCGGCCGTTGGTTCATCAACACGATCCTCTACGTGGTGATCGGCGCCGGCGGCGCCACACTGCTGGCGATCATGGGCGGCTACGCGCTGGCCAAGTTCCGCTTTCCCGGCCGCAAGGCCGTGTTCGCGGTGCTGATCGGATCGATCTCGGTGCCTGGCATCGCCTTGGCGGTCCCGCAGTTCCTGCTGTTCGCCAAGCTGAACCTGACGAACACCCCGGCGGCCATGATCATTCCTTCGCTGATCTCCCCCTTTGGCCTGTACCTGATGTGGATCTTCAGCGAGCAGGCCGTGCCGCAGGAGCTGCTTGAGGCGGCGCGAGTCGACGGTGCTTCGGAGTTCCGCACGTTCTGGCAGATTTCCTTGCCGCTGTTGGCACCGGGTATCGTGACGACCGCATTGTTCACGATCGTGGCGACGTGGAACAACTACTTCCTGCCCCTGATCATGCTGAAGGATTCCAATTGGTATCCGTTGACGATCGGTCTGAACCAGTGGAAGGACCAGGCGTCCACGGCCGGTGGCCAGGCGATCCAGAACCTGGTGATCACGGGTTCGCTGATCACGATCATCCCCTTGGTGATCGCGTTCCTGTGCCTGCAGAAGTACTGGCAGTCCGGCCTCGCAGCCGGCGCCGTCAAGGAATAAGCTGATTCCTTCTCGGGCTTTACGACTACATCCCCACAGCCATGGGTTGGCTGTGGGGATTTTCTTATGCGACGATGGCGCAGGATTTGTGCGACGTATGAGTCCGGGGATGGAATGCGCTGACGACGATGAAATACGCCTTGTCTGCATTTCCTAGGCACATTATTCGTTTCTTAGGCGGGTCTTCGGGAGATCGCTCCCTTTGCGGGGCTGGAAACACCGGGGTCGTCGGCTATGGTCTCGAAAGGGACATGTCTAGGAAATGAATAATGTGCCTAGGAAATGGTGCCTTGAGGGGCGGGATCTGGGATCTGCATGCACTCTGCCGGTTGTTGGAATGGTTCGTGAGGGAATGCATGGTGTCCGTTGAAAACGACGTGTGATTCATAGTATGACACACGGTTTTTGTAACCGGTCACACGGTGGTGTATAGTGTGTTGTGTAACCGGTCACAGCCTGTTGTTGAGAGGATGCCCGGTTGATGAGTCAGTGATAGTTGAACTCTTTCGAAGGAGAGGAGTCGGGCAATGACGTCAGCTCAGGTGGCGGCTTCGCCAACGCATACGTCAACGGCGCGTGTGAATCGGCGTAAGGCTGATTGGCGTGGTTGGAAGTTTATGTGGCCGTTT
>OBZB01000161.1_pt1 | contig 13496 bp, 13 predicted proteins | sample 1476861 | NCBI WGS metagenome assembly OBZB01 (sample SAMEA2580226, study PRJEB22360) | human gut metagenome | biome: human gut; feature: human-associated habitat; material: faeces | place: Denmark | collected 2008/2010
TGCCGCAGGCGCTGGCACGGGCGGGGCGGCCGTGCAGCTGCGTCCGGCCACGCCGGCCGAACAGCAGTATGCCGCGGAATTGCTGGCCCGTCTGCTCGATATGGGTTTCATGCGCCGGATCGGCGCCGCCAAGCGCAAGATGGCGGCCATGCCTGACGGAGCGGAGAAGATCGCGCTGCTCGGCCAGATCACCGACATGGAGGCGGCCCGCAAGGACCTGCAATCCGAGATCTTCGGCAACAACGTCGGCTGACGATTCGATCGGTCGACGCGAGTATTCCGCGTCTGCTGGCATACGGTCGGCATCCGGTACGTTGCAGGCTGTATGCCAGCTGGGGTCGACTGGGGTGGTGCTGGCCTGCTGGCATACGGTCTGTAATGGGTGCGTAGCAGGCTGTATGCCAGCAGGGTGGCGCGCGGCTTGCGAAGATGAACGATGGGCTCCTCCCCGATGATTTCTTGGGAACGGGGGATGACGGGAGCCCGGGTGCGTTCTATGCTGTCACCGGAGGGAAGCGGGAGAACCGTGGGCGCCACGCGGTGGCGTCCGTGTGTCCGAATGACTTGGTTGAGGAGCATGAGTGGAACGGTGGCGCGACGATGGAACGCAAACGCCGGTAGTGCCGGTCGTGGGATCGGAACCGGAGGGCGAGCCGGCATCGGCGGCGGAACCGCCGTCGCGTGATACTCCGCTGCCCGCGGCTTCCCGCAGGCGCGCGCCGTTCCCGTGGTGGGCCTACGCCGTCGCGTTCGTCGCGTATGCGGCGGCGTTCGTATCCATGCTGCAGTGGAGCATGATGGGATTCCGATCCCGTGCCACCCCTTGGGATTTCTTCGTGAAGATGTTCACCCAGGGGCAGTGCCAGTTCCTGCTCAATCTGCTGGTGATCGGACTGGTGTATGCGGCGGTGGTGCTGATCGTGAACCGGTTCTGGGCCGCGACGGCGGCACTGACCGTCGTTATCGGCGTCATCGCCGTGCTGGAGCGGATGAAGGTGCTGGTGCGCTCGGAGGCCATACGGCCGACCGACATCACGCTGCTGCAGAATGGCGGCGTCGGCGGCATGGGCGACACCGCCACCAATATGCCGGCTGGATCCGTGCAGGCGATCGTGCAGATGAGCGTGATCGCCGCGGTGCTGGTCGCGGTCTGCGTGGCCGCGGCGATCCTCGACGGCCGGCGCGCGCTGGTGGCCACGCCGAGACGCATCGTCGGCCGCGTGCGCCGTGGCGTGGCCGCGGTGATGTGCGTGGCGCTGCTGGTGACGTTCTCGATCGATCTGGGGCAGACCGGATCGTGGGCCAACTCCTTTGCGGCGGCGTTCGGCGACAAGCCCAAACTGTGGGATTCCATCACGGACGCGCAGGCGAACGGCGTGGCGATCGGGTTCCAGCGTCTGCTGCACCCCAAGGTCATGGACGAGCCGGCCGGCTACGGCGAGGCGGCGATGAAGCGGATCGCCAAGCGGTACGCGGCCCGCGCGGCCGAACTGAACGAGGACCGCGACGCGAACCTGGCCGATGGGACGGTGATCATGATCCTGTCGGAGTCCTTCTCCGACCCGACGCGCGTGCCCGGCATCACGCTGAACGACGATCCGACGCCGTACATCCGCGATCTCAAGACGAAGACGACCTCCGGCCTGATGCTGTCGTCGGGGTACGGCGGCGGCACTGCGAATCTGGAGTTCCAGGCGCTGACCGGGCTGAGCATGGCGAATTTCGACCCGTCGCTGGCGAGCCCGTACCAGCAGCTGGTGCCGCGGATGAACTGGGCTCCGGCGTTCAACCAGATCTGGAATGCGGAGGCCGGCGGCAGCGAGGCGGTGCACCCGTACAATCCGGCGCTGTATTCGCGCGCCGGCAACTATCGGAAATTCGGATTCCGGCATTTCTACTCGCAGAAGGATCCGCTGGTCGCCGACCGGGCGAAGAAGCTCGACCGGTCGCATTACATCAGCGACCAATCGGCGTACGACAGCGTGCTCGCCTTGATGAATGGCCGGGAAAGCGGCGCAGCCGGGAAGAGCGGAGAAGACGGCGGCCAGTTCATCCAATTGGTGACGATGCAGAACCATATGGGCTACGACGACTGGTATGACGGCAACCAGTTCAGCGTCAGCGCGACGGGCGTCCAGCCGCTGAGCGCCGCGGAACGCACGCAGGTCGATACCTATGCCAAGGGCATGAGCCACACCGATACGGCTACCAGGGACTTTCTCGGCGCGCTCGACGGGATGGACCGGCCGGTGACGGTGATCTTCTACGGGGACCACCTGCCGAGCATCTACAAGCACGCCAGCGCGGACGACGCGAATTCGATACCGCTGCACGAGACCGACTACTTCATCTGGTCGAACAAGGCGAGCGGGGCCTCGGGGCGCAAGCTGGGCGCCGCCGAAAGCGACTACACGTCGCCGAACTACTTCATGGCGCAGACCGCCGAACACCTGAATGCGAAGGTGTCGCCGTTCCTGGCGTTCCTGACGGATATGCACCGGGCGATTCCGGCCATGGAACCGCCGGTGGTCAACACAACGCAGGGATGGACGCGCATTCCGGCCGGCCAGCCGCTTTACCTCGACGCCTCGGGCAAACGGATCGACGCGAGCAAGGCCTCGAAGGCCACGAAGCAGCTGCTGAGCGACTACCGCATGATCCAGTACGACGTCACCGCGGGCGAAGGGTACCTGCGCGGTCTCGGTTTCATGGACGTGCCGCGGTAGCGTGGCGCATTGGGAGCTCCCCTCGGAGAGGGGAGCCAAGGTGATGAGTCGTCGCAACGGACCAGCGTAGTATATGTTTGCCGTTAAAAGTTTATTGACAAACGATAAATTCGGGCGCATAATTAGAGGCAAGAGGCGATGGCGGGAATGCGGAAACGCCGCATGGGAGCCTCGATGATAAGGAGGTCATCATGAACCAGCTGACGGTGAAGCGTGTGAATGGGCAAAAAGGTCGCGCGGCGGGGCCGGCTCCCATGCTGCTCAAGGCCAATGCGGCGGCGAAGATCGTCGCCCGGATCGGCGAGGTGGTGCTGTGGATCAGCTCGGCGCTGTACGTGCTGCTGGTCGCCGTGTTCCTGTTCAGCGGCGACCGCTTCCGCCTGTCGCCGGACGCCGACGCGCGGATGGACGTCGGCGACTGGCATTTCAGCATCGGCAGCACGGTGCTGGACTACGATATACGGCTGGTGCGTTTCGGCGAGGGCCCGCTCGACTTGCCCGTCGTGGTCATGGTCGGTTTGACGGACGCGATCATATTTGCGCTGCTGGCGTTGGTGTTCCATGAGGTGGCGGCGCTGTGCGGCGAACTGGGCCGCTGGGGAGGGGCGGCCGACTCGGGTGACGGCACGCCGTTCAGCCCGGCCGCCGCGATCCGGCTGAACCGGGTTGGATGGTATCTCATCGCGGCTCCGGCCGTGGCGTTCGTGCTGGCGGTGATCTGCGCGCTGCTGGGGTGCAGCTTCAGCGCCGGCCTGTGGATGAGCGCATTGATGGTGATGCTCGGCATCATCGTGCTGCAGCTGGCGCGCGTCTTCGCGTATGGCACGGCCCTGCAGCAGGATGTGGACGGGTTGCTGTGAGCGGGCATATCGTACTGCGGCTGGACCGGATGATGGTGGAGCGCGGCCGTTCGCTCAACTGGCTGGCCGATCAGGTCGGCATCACCAACGTGAACCTGTCGAAGATCAAGAACAACCGCGTCTCCGCCATCCGATTCTCCACGTTGGCCGCGATCTGCGAAGCGCTCGAATGCCAGCCCGGCGACATCCTCGAATACGAGGAGGACTGAGCCGGGCGGCGTTCGACGCCCCTCCCGTGCGGGTCACGCGAGCTGCGCGAGCAGGGTCGGTAGCTCGGCCATCGTGTCGATGACGGCATCGGCGCCGGCGGCGACGAACGCCGTGCGGGCGGCGGCGCGAGCCGCGTCGCGGTCCGCGGGGGAGAGGGCCTCGAACTCGGTCTGGCTCAGGGCCATCTGGGAGCTGCCCTCCGTGACGCCGATGGTGAAGACGCCGGCGTTCTTGCCTTCGCGGATGTCGGAGAGGGTGTCGCCGATCTTGGCGGCCTTGCGCACGTCGGTGACGTGCAGGGTCTCCAGATTGCGGAAGATCATGTACGGATAGGGGCGGCCGTAGCCGTCGGTGCCGTCCGGGCTGATCCAGTAGTCCGGCGCGTACCCGGCCTCGGCGGCCTTCGGCACGACGATGTCCATCATCGAGTCCGTGTAGCCGGTGGTGGAGCCGATCTTCAGGCCCATCCCGCGCAGGGCGGCCACCGCGTCGAGCACGCCGGGCTTCGGGGTGGAGAACCGGTCCAGGATGGACAGCAGCTTCGGCTCGAAGTGGCTGTAGACGGCATCCACGTCGGCCTCGCTCGGGGCGGCGCCATGGGCGTCCTCCCAGGCGCGGGCGATGCGCTCCATGTGCAGCATGGTGTTGATGTGGTCGTGCTTGAGCATGCCCATCGGCTTGCGGGTCTCGTCCATGGTCGGCTCGATGCCGAATTCGCGGAACGCCTCCTGGAAGGCGCGGACGGGGGCGAAGCAGCCGTAGTCCACGGTGGTGCCGGCCCAGTCGAAGATGACGGTTTCGAAACGGATGTTGGTCATGTGTGTCTCCTTGTGTCTCTCAATAAGATCCCTCCCCTCAGTCAGCGAAGCTGACTGAGGGGAGCTGGTGATAGGAAATCAGGCGGCGAGCCTGACGCCGGCGGGGGCGGCGGCCTTGATCGGGGCGCCGGCGGCGTCCATCGCGGCGATCGCGGCGGGGACGGAATCGGAACCGGGGGCTACGGCCAGCAGACCGCGTTCACCCATGTACATGGCGAGCAGCTCGGTCACCTTCTCGATATCGTCGGCGTAGATCTCGCCGATGTTGCCCAAGCGGAAGGTCTCCTCGTCGGTGAGCTTGCCCGGGTAAATCGCGTAGCCGCGCTCCTTGATGAACTCGTACATGTCGTGGAAGTCGAAGTCGGCGCCCTCCGGGTAGAGGAAGGTGGTGATGATCGGGCCCTGGTGGTCGGCCAGGAAGGTGCGGAAGCCGAGCGCCTTCATGCGGGCGATGAGCAGCTGGTTGTTCGTCGCGTAGCGGGCCGCGCGGACGGGGATGCCGCCCTCGGCGAACATCTCGTCGAGCGCCTTGGAGAAGGCGAGCACCACATGCGTCGGCGAGGTGTAGCGCCACTTGCCGTTGGCCTTCTCCAGCGTGTTCCACTGGTCCCACAGGTCCAGCGAGAGCGAGCGGGCCTTGCCGCGCGAGGCCTCGAGCTTCGCCGTGTTGCAGATGATGAAGCTGAAGCCGGGCACGCCCTGGATGCACTTGTTCGCCGAGGAGACGAGGAAGTCGATGCCCCAGTCGGCCACGGGGATGTCCACGCCGCCGAAGGAGCTCATCGCGTCCACCATGAAGGTGCAGCCGTGCGCCTTGGCGACCTTCGCCACGGCCTCGATGTCGTTGAGCAGGCCGGAGGTGGTCTCGGAGTGGATCATCGAGACGTGGGTGATCGACGGGTCGGCGTCCAGGTACTCAGCCACCTTCGCCGCGTCCGGAATGCGGTCGTACGGTTCGGCGTACTGGGTGTACGCGATGCCGGCGTGGTCGCAGATCTTCGCCTGGCGGTCGCCGTATGCGCCGTTGGTGCATAGCAGCACCTTCTCGTCGGTGCCGATCACCGAGGTCAGCGCGCTCTCCACGCCGAAGGTGCCGGAACCCTGCATGAGCACCACGGTGTAGTCGTCGGCGCTGCAGTGGGCGAGCTCGAGCAGCTGGCGGCGGATCTTCTGCGTGATCCGCTGGTAGTCCTCGTCCCAGGTGCAGTGGTCGAAGAGCATCTCCTCCTTGACGGTGCGCGTGGTGGTCAGCGGGCCGGGGGTGAGCAGCTTGTATGCGTTGGTCATTGGTATTCCTTTGCTGTGTTGTTGGAAGTTGTTGTGGGGGTGGGGTGTGCTCCCCTCATGGAGGGGAGCCAATGCTAGTTCTCTGGCTCCCCTCCATGAGGGGAGCTGGCTCGCGAAGCGAGACTGAGGGGGAGCAAAGCTGTCGGCCTACTTCCCCTGCGCCAGGCGCTTGCACTCGGAGGAGAAGTCCTGGTGCTGCTGGAGCAGGTCGACGGTCAGCGCCTTGGGGAAGGACTTGGACCGCTTCGAGGCGTTGGCCGGGGCCTTCTCGCCCTCGTACAGCGGCGTCGGATAGGTCTTGAGCAGTTCCGCGCGGCCCTGGTCGATGATCACGCCGGCCATCCGCTGCGCCTTGGGATTGGTGTTGCGGCCCTTGTCGAGCACCGCCACCGATTCGGTCAGCGAGTAGTTGCCCTCGGTCGGGTCGACGTAGTCGATCGGCAGGCCCTTGGCCTTGTCGGCCACCGCCTGATGGCGCAGGCCGAAGCCGATCGCCACCTCGCCGGAGCGCACGGCCTTCAGCGGGCCCGATCCGGACTGCTCCAGATGCGGACCGGCGTTGCGGAAGATGCCGGTCAGCACGTCCCGGCCGCGGTTCCCGGTGCCGTAGGCGTCGACGATGGCCTGCACCATCAGCCAGCCGGTGGAGGATCCCTCCATGTCCGGCACCGAGATCAGTCCGGAATACTGCGGGTCCGCCAGATCGGCCAGACTGTTCGGCTCGGGCACGCCGGCCGCGGCCAGCGCCGTGGTGTTGACGATGATCGCGCCCTCCTGGGCGGTGGTCGGGGAGCGCCAGGCCGGGGCCTTGGCGTTCTCCGTCGTGCCGAGCAGGCGCGACTTCACGTCGGTCAGATCCGCGAACATGTGGTTGCGCTCCTGCGCCGAATCGATGTAGTAGGAGCTCATGGTCAGGAGGTCCGCCTCCAGCGCCTTGCCCTCGGCGAGCATCTTGCCGCCGAGCTCCGAGGTGCCGAACGACTGGATGATGTACTGGTCCTTGAACCCGTTCCTGTCGAGCGCGTTCTGGAAGGCCACCACGGCCTCGTCGTCGGCGTTCGTGTAGATCACGACTTGGCCGTTGGCGGCGGCGGTGGAGGTCGCGCCGAAGCCGAAGGCCACGAGCAGCACCGCCAGCACGCCGGAGAGTGAACAGGTTGCGCGCGCGGCGGTTGCCCGAGGTCGGCAGAGGGTAGTCGGGCGAGCCGGTGGTCGCGGCCTGCTGCATGGCGACCAGCCGGTCGTCCTCATGCACGGTGTTGCGCACCGCGGCGACCGGGACCTTGGCCGGGACCTTGGCCTTGGCCGCCATCGGCTTGCGCTCGCGGGTGGCGAACGCCCCCACGCCCTTGACCGCCAGGTTCGTGGCCAGGATGAGCAGCGAGAGTACGAACACGTCGTCGAACTTGGCGATGTGCTGCAGCGCGGAGATCTTGGTGGTGATCACCTGCGTGCGCGCGCCGGTCAGGAACACGACCGCGGAGATCGTGACCATCGCGTTGACGAAGTAGTATCCGAACACCTGCAGGATGGTCGGCCAGGCGTTCGGCGTGATCACGCGCAGGATCGTCTTGAGCCAGCTGTCGCCCATGAGCTTGGCCGTGGTCTCCCACGAGCCGTTCATCTTGGAGAGCGAGTCCTTGATCATCTGGTACGGCGTGGCGAAATAGTGCACGATGTTCGCGATGATGAGGATCCAGAACGTGTTCTGCAATCCGGAGCCCGAGAAGGTGAACAGGAACGCGATGCCGAGCACCATGCCGGGCACGGTGTTGATGATCGCGGAGACCGAATCCACCGCGCGCTTCGCCCAGACCGGCAGCTTGGACCGGGAGGTCACCAGGCCGGCCGCATAGGCGAACAGGCAGCCGACGATCGCGGTCATCACCGCCACGTACAGCGAGTTCGTGTACACCTGCGTCAGTTCGGAATCCGCGAACAATGAGGTGATATGGTCCAGCGTGAACGAGGTGTTGAACGGCCACTCGGCCACGAACGGAATGAGCAGGATCACGGCGAACAGGCTCAGCACGCACGCCAGCGACACCACGGAACCCAACCCGCACAGCCAATCGCGGCGGCGGCCCTTCGGCAGCTCCACCTGCGAGACCTTCGAATAGCGGATGGAGAAGCGCTCCAGCACGGTCATCAGCACGATCGAGATGATCGAAGGGATGAGCATGAACACGGCGATCACCGCGCCGCGGTTGAAGTTCGGGATGGAACCGAGCATCTGGTTGAACAGGGTCATGGCCAGCACGTCGTACTCGCCGCCGACCGAGGTCGGGATGCCGTAGTCGGTGAACGCCAGGAAGAACGACTGGATGAACGCCACCGCCATCGTGCCGATCAGCGGCCGCAGCACGGTGTTGAGGAAGGTCGTGACCGGCTTGTCGCCCATGATGTGCGAGACGATGATGAACTTCTTGTCCACGAACTGGAAGCTGTTGTGGATGAGCAGGAAGCAGGTCGGCAGCGTGTAGACCACGTAGCCGATCAGCAGGCCGTTGAACCCGTAGATGTCGAAGGGCTGGAAGCCGAGCAGCCGGGTGATCAGGCCCTGCTTGCCGAAGGAGTAGATGATGGCGAAGCCGTAGGTGATGGTCGGCAGCAGCATCGGCACCTGCGTGAGCAGGGTGATGGCCTTTTTCAGGCCGCCCGGCACGTTCGTGCAGTTCACCGTGTAGGCCAGCAGGAACGCGAGCAGCACGGCCGCCAGCGCGGAGGCGGCGGACACCTTGACCGAGTTGAGCACCGACGCGCCGAATTCCGGCCGGGCCAGCACGGCCGCGTAATTGCTCAAGGTGGCCGCGCCGGAACCGGTCTGGAAGGATTTGACGACGACGATCGCCATCGGCACCACCAGGAACGCGGCGAACGCGACGGACACGATGGCCAGCAGCGTCCACAGCTCCGTCTGCTTCGGCTTGGAGGGGCGGCGCTCGTAGTTGACGAGGTCGGGGCGGATGCCGGGCAGCTGCTTGCCCGCCTGGATCGATTCGATCGACATGTCAGGCCGCCTTATCCGCGCCGGCCGCGCTCGCGTTTGGCGTGTTCTCGTTGAACAGCGAATAGATGTTGTTGCGCTTGACCTCGAGCTGGTGCAGGATGAAGGTCCTCACGAAGTCGCTCGCCGGATGCTCGATGATGTTCTCCGGGGTGTCATACTGGGCGATCCGGCCCTGATTGAGGATCAGCACGCGGTCGCTCATCGTGCAGGCCTCCTCCGGGTCGTGGGTGACCATGATGGTGGTCAGCTGGTACTGGTCCACGATCTGCTTGATCTTGGCCTTGATCGACTCCTTGATCACGCCGTCGAGCGCGGAGAGCGGCTCGTCGAGCAGCAGCAGCCGGGGCTTCATCACCAGCGTGCGGGCGAGCGCGACGCGCTGCTTCTGGCCGCCGGACAGTTCGTCGATCTTCTTGTTGAGATGCTCCTCGAGGCCGAGCAGCGCGATCATCTCCCTGATCTCGTCGGGGGAGGAGATGCCCGGGTTGTTGCGCAGGCCGTAGGTGATGTTCTCGTACGCGGTGAGGTTGGGGAACAGCGCGTAGTCCTGGAACACGATGTTGAAGCCGCGCTTCTCCATCGGCACGTGGGTCAGGTCCTCGCCGTCGTACAGGATCTGGCCTGAAGTGGCGTCGGTGATGCCGAGGATGATGTTGAGCAGCGTGGTCTTGCCGCCGCCGGAGGGACCGAGGATCGACATGATCTGGCCCTTGTCCAACGTCAGGCTGATGCCGTTGAGGACATTCGCGTCCCCGAACGATTTGGTGATGTTCTTCAGTTCGAGCATATTTCGTCAACTTGCCTTCCATGGGCCGCGCGTGGCGGCTACGGCGGCGCTGCCGGCCGGTGTGTCATGCCGGTGCGCCGTGGTTCGATATTCAGTTGTCGAGCGTGCTTGCGGGGCGTATCCCGGGCACAATTCCATGGTCGTCCGGATCCGGTGCTGTTTCGGACGGAATGGGCGAAAGCTCGACGAAAGAATGGTGAACTGCAAGCGAAGTTACATGTGCTCCACGTAGTTTTGTTGTTTGACGCGTGTGCCTTGGATCGGGCGCGTATGCCGGATGTGCGGCCGCGGCGCCGCGCGTCTTCCGGTCAGGCGTGGAATTCGCGGTCGGCGATGATGCGGCCGGAACGGTCGAGCGCGGTCGAGAATCTGCCGTAGTCGCTGAGGATCACGCTCATGTACAGGATGTCGACGATCGTCGTGTGCGCCACGCGGGAGAAGATCGCGTTGCCGTAGATCGTGCGCTCGCCGCGGCCGGCGTACAGGCATGCGTCAGCCCACGCCGACAGCGGCGAACCGGCGGCGTTGGTGACGGCGACGGTGCGTGCGCCCTGCGATTTCGCCAGCCGCAGGGCCTTGACCGTGTCCGCCGAAGAACCGGAATAGGAGAAGGCGACCGCCACGTCGGACGGGGCGAGGTGACCGGCCCCGATCTGCTGCAGATAGGCGTCGGTGTTCAGCCTGCATGTCAGGCCGAGGTAACTGAGCTTGGTGAACAGATCGGTGGCCGGAACCAGGGAATTTTCCACGCCGTAGATGTCGATCAGCCGGGCGCCGGCAATCAGGGAGACGGCTTTGCGCAGTTTGGCCTGGTCCAGAGACCCGGCCAGCTCGTCGAGCAGCGTCTTCGCGCTGGCGACCGCCTTGGACGGCACCGATTCCACGTCGTCCCACGGATTGAGGTCGAATCCCTCAAGCGGGTCGAACGTGACCCGGCGCTCCTCCTCGGGGTGGCGCAGCACATAACGCAGCTCGCGGTATCCGCTGAATCCCAGCTTGCGCGAGAAGCGGATCACCGTCGGCTGGCTGACCTGCGTGGCCTGCGCCAACTGACCGACGGTCATCTCGGCCGCCTCGTCGAGATGGTCCCGCACGAACTGCGCGACGGCGCGTTCCGCCGGCCGCAGCGACGAATACACATGGTCGATGCGCTCGCGGATGCCTACCGAGGACTGCATGCCGTCTCCCTTGAATGCCTTACTCACTATTCATCCGCCAGACTATCCGACCAGGGTGTGCGCAGGACCGACGCCAGTTGACCCCCAGATGAACTCGAGTTGAACAGTTTTTGGACGAGGGGTCTCGCCGTTAGGGGGAATTCGTGCGCCGGGGCCTTGGTATAGCGGCGATGATGGCCGATAATGGGAGTCATGACGACGATAATGGTGGACGAGCCGACGCACCCGGTCAGCGACCGGCTCTATGGCGTCTTCTTCGAGGACATCAACCATGGGGCGGATGGCGGGCTCAACGCGAACATGGTGAACAACTACAGCTTCGACGGGGTGTATCTGAGCCACAGCCGGTTGCGGCTGCATGGGGCCCGGCGCTGGCGCACGCAGGCCGATCCGCTGCGGTTCTGGCGTTTTTCCAGCGTGGACGCGGTCAGCTGCGGCACGCGGGTGCGCGGCGAACGCGGCGGATACGTCGACACCGACTGCCCGGCGCCGCCGGTGCACGACAACAGCCGGTACGCGCGCGTCACGGTCGATGGAGGGGCCGACTGGGGTTCGGCTCCGGAATCCGACGGTTCGACGGGAGGTGACGCGCCGGCCGCGGACGGCCCGTTCATCGAGAATCTGGGGTACAACGGCGGCGGCGACAACGCCGGCGCATGCGCGATGTCGATCGTTCAGGGGCACGACTACGCGTTCGGCGCATACGTGCGGCCCGTCTCCGGCGCGGTCGCGCTGCGCGTGCGGGTGCTGGACGGCGAGGACCGGCCGCTGAGCGACGAGGTCCGATTCGATCTCGACCGTTTTGCCGGCGAGAGCCTGAGCGACGGCTGGATACGCGTCGAGCGCTCGCTGGCGGGCGAGCGCACCGGGTACGGCAAGCTGCGCATCGACGTGGAAGCGGACGGCGGCGCGACCTTCGATCTGGACCTCGTCTCGCTGATGGACGGCGACTACTGGGGCAAAGACGATCCGAAATGGCGGTTCGGCAGGCTGCGGCGCGATCTGGTCGAGTCCATGGCCGCGCTCAAGCCGGCGTTCCTCCGCTTTCCGGGCGGGTGCATCGTCGAGGGCGTCACGCCGGGCAACGAGTACCGCTGGAAGGACACGATCGGCGCGCTGCCGGCCCGGCGCCAGCAGTACAACATGTGGGCGTTCAAGGCTCCTGACGGCTCCAGCTACTCGCAGAGCTACCAGATCGGGTTCTACGAGTACTTCTGCCTGTGCGAGGACCTCGGCGCCAAGCCGCTGCCGACGCTGTTCGCCGGCATCACCTGCCAGTCGCCGTACCGTGACCCGAAGCACGTCGCCGTCGACGGCGAGTACTTCCGCAGCACGGTGGTGCAGGACTATCTGGATCTCATCGAATTCGCCAACGGCGATCCGGACTCCAGCCGATGGGCGGCCATCCGGCGTGACATGGGCCACCCTGAGCCGTTCGGGCTCGATATGATCGGCGTGGGCAACGAGAACTACGGGGCGGACTACGTGGAGAAGTTCGACCGCATCTGCCGCGCCATCCACGAATGCCACCCCGACATGCTGTGTGTGATGAGCGCCGGGCTGTTCCCGTTCAAGGTGCCGATGCGCCGCTCGTGGAGCCACGCGCATGCGGTCGCCGCCGGCCGGGTGCCGGGCGTCGGGCGCGAGGGCGGCGCGCCGTCCATACTGGTGGACGAGCATTCGTACCATTCCGCGGACTGGTTCATCGCGCAGGCCGGCCGCTTCGACGACTACCGGCGCGACGGCACCGCCGTGTACTTCGGGGAGTATTCGGCCAACGGCTACTTCGCCGCGCAGCCGCAGACCTACGAGCATGCCAGCCAGTGGCATTCGGCGCTCGGCGAGGCCGCGTTCCTCACCGGCTGCGAGCGCAACTCCGACGTCGTGGCGATGACGTCGTACGCGCCGCTGTTCTCGCATGTGACCGGCCACGGCTGGGAACAGAACCTCATCGAGTTCAGCCCGTCGCGGGTGATGCCCAGCGTCAACTACGAGGCGGAGCGGCTCTTTTCGGCCAATGTCGGGCGATTCGCCTACTCGTGCCGGATCGATGGGCCGCGGGACGACCTGTTCGTGTCGGCCACGGGGGACGGCGGGTCTCGCCGCTACGTCAAGCTCGTCAACACGGGCGGCGAGCGGATCAACGTGACGCTCGACATCGCGTCGGGGATGCAGGCGCTGGGCGCCGGGGCGCAGCAGGGCGCCCTGTTCGGCGACTTGGCGGGCGGTGACGGTTCCGCGAAGGCGGGGCGTGCGGTTGCCGCTGCTGGCGTTGCTGGCGGAATGGGCGGAACGGGCGCGAGCGATGGCTCGGCGGGTTCTGCGGCGGACGGCATCGCGGCGGCGCACGGTTTGCATGTGCCGGATCTGAAGCCGATCCGGGTGCCGCTGCATCCGGCCGGCCATGCGCTGCGCGTGGAGACACTGCACGCGGATCCGCATGCGCGCAATACGCTGCCCTATGAGGGAGCCGGGCACGATGCGCTGCAGCGCACGGTCCGCGAGTCGCGCCTGCCCGCCGGGCCGGCCCGGTTCGCGCTCGCCCTCGAGCCGTACAGCATCACCCTGGTGCGGCTTGGGTGGGGGCGGCCGGTCCCGCGGCTTTTACTTCGACGATCAG
>OBZB01000167.1_pt1 | contig 12626 bp, 8 predicted proteins | sample 1476861 | NCBI WGS metagenome assembly OBZB01 (sample SAMEA2580226, study PRJEB22360) | human gut metagenome | biome: human gut; feature: human-associated habitat; material: faeces | place: Denmark | collected 2008/2010
GCGGAATGGTCATGCCATTCCGCCCCTCAGCCGTGTTGGCGTCATGAATCGTCCGGCATCACTTCAACGGCTTGCAATGCGCCGGTGCTTCACGCTGATGCAGCCAACCAGCACCGCCCTCAGCAGGCCCCCTATTCGTGTTCCCCTATTCGAGGTGCGCGTTGACGATGTTCTTGACCTTGCGGGTGAACGCCGTCGTGCCGGCGTTGGCGAGCTGGATCATGAACAGGAAGGTGGAATCGCTCATCGGGTCGTTGCAGAAATACGTGCCGAGCCAGCCGTCCCAGCCGTATTCGCCCGGGTTGCTGATCATCGTGGATTTGCCCGGTTCCTCGACGATGCGCATGAACGTGTTGTAGTTGCAGCCGGGCTGCCATTCCTCGAAATCGGGGTAGTGCCGGGCGTACATCGAGCCCGAGGTCATCATGCGCACGGTCTTCGGCTGCAGGATGCGCTCGCCGCCCAGCTCGCCGCCGTTGAGCAGCATGCGGCCGAACTTCGCGTAGTCGTCCAAAGTGGATTTGAGCCCCGCGCCGCCGGCCTGGTACGCCGGGTCCTTGGCCGGAGCGTACTCCACGCCGAGGTGGTCGGTGACGATCTCGCGCAGCGGCTTGCCCGCGTTGGCCGGATCCAGCGGATTGTCCGGATTGTCGTAGATCGCGGCAAGACGGTACAGCTTGCTTTCGGGCACATAGAACGCGGTGTCGTCCATGCCGAGCGGGCCGAATATCTCGTCATGCAGGAAATCACCGAATCGCCTGCCGCTCACCACTTCGACGATCGCGCCGACGATATCGGCGCTCGTGCCGTACATCCAGCGCGATCCCGGCTGGAATCGCAGCGGGCACTGCCCCAGCCTATTCGCGAACTCGACGGTGCCCATCGGGTCCGGACCATGCAGACGCGCATCGAGCTCGTCGTACACCTTGCCGGCGAGACGACCGGCCTCGAACGCGGAGTCGCCGTACGGCAGGCCGGAGGTCATGGTCAGCAGGTCCTTGACCGTCACCTCGCGTACAGCCGGGACGGTATGCGTTCCGTCGTCGTCATGGCTGCCGGTCGTGCCCGCGGCCTCGGTCGGAATGTCGTTCGACAGGCGGTCGATGAATTCCGTGGTGACGCGCTGCCCCTTGAATCCGGGCAAGTAGTCGCTGACCGGCGACGCAAGGTCGAGCAGGCCGCGTTCGGCCAATATCATCGCGGCGGCGCCGGTGATCGGCTTGCTCTGCGAATACAGGCGGACGATCGTGTCGCGGGTCATCGCCTCGCCGCGCTCGATGCTGCGCATGCCGGCTTCGGCATACCACCGTTCCTCGCCATGCTGGACGACCAGCATGTTTACGCCGGCCACCTCGCCGTTATCGACCGCACGGTCCAATGCATCCTGGATGAGACGCTGCACGCGCCCGGATTGAGTCATGGGTATCGCTCCTTTGAAGGCGCCTGACAAGACGCCGGATTTACCTGTGTTGTATTGTAATTGGCGCAAAACATCTAGACCATAGACGTTTTACCACGCTTAGAGGCCCGCTATTGGGGTAAGTCTTCTAGGGAGTATGGTTCACGCCCCGCGGAGGGCTTTCAGCGGGGCAACCTCTCCAGACGCTAAAGGCTCCACTCCGCTTAACCCATTCCAAGCAGGGCAAACCTTCTGGAGGATATGATCACCGCCCCGCCGAAAAGCCCCGGCGAAGCAGACCCCTCAGACTGTAGAAGTTCCGCCCAGCCTAGCTGTCCGCAAGCGGAGCATCGCATCTAGCCCATAGAAGAAGTGTCCCTCTACGGCGTCACATACCTAAATCCCGCACCTGCAGAACAGGCGCCGGGCGACCGAGCATCCAACGCCCCGGAGCCGCCCCGGCGCGCGCTGCGTCTACTCGGACATCTCCACGGCGAAGATGCGGGCGGAGGGCTGGCTGGTTTCGGCCGCATGGATGCGCACCACGCCGGAATCGAGCCGCTCGACGCTCCACACGGCGGTGTTCGGCGCATGGCTCGCATTGGCGGGATCCGGGAAAATCTGACGGATCGCGGCGGATTCCGGCAGCGCAACATCCACGAAGGATTCGCCGCCACGGCGCCATACCGTCAGGTAGGATACGGCGGCATCGGGCGCGCCATCATTCCCGGAGCCCACGGAACCAGCAGCACCAACAGCGCCCGTGACCTGCGCAACCGGCGCGGGCCGCAGTCCGGAGACCAGCCAGTCGCCGTTGAAGTCAGGCAGTCCGGCGGGCCACCACGGCACCAGACGCTCCTGCTCGGCGAGCACGCGGCGCTGCAATGCGATTGCGTCGCGGACCAAGCCGAGCCGCGACTCGTCCATGCGGTTGATGAACCCGGACAGGTACAGGCGCCCGAGCACGCCGGTCGCGAGCGTCAGCACGGCCGTCTCGTCGTCCATCTCCTGCTGCGCATAGCCCCAGTTGCCCTGCTGCTCGGGCAGGATCGTCAATCCGGCGCCGGCCGCGATCGCCGCGTAGATCAGCGGGTCGCACTGGTCGGAGGTTGACTGCAGGTCAAGACGCGACAACTGCGCATAATCCGCGCGCATCGCGCCCGAGCCACAGTTCTCGATCATCACGTCCGGATGACGGCGGCGCAGATCGTCCAGCCAGTCGAGGTACGCGCGGCAATGCGCGAGCAGGCCGCCACCCACCGACTCGACGTCGCGGTCGGTGCCGGTGCCGGGAACCGTGTTGTAGTCGAACTTGAAGAACACCGCGCCGAACTCGCTGATCAACCGGTCGACGGTACGGGTCACATGCTCGCGGGCGGCCGGCGAGCGGAAGTCGAGCAGGTACCGGCCCGAATCGCACACGCGCACGCCATGGCGGGTGAAAAACGCCTCGTCCGGCAGCGTTGCGGCCAGCGGCGACTTGACGCCGATCACCTCGGGCTCGAGCCACAGGCCCAATCCCATGCCATGATCGCGGATCGTCTGCGCGAGCCCCGCCAGGCCGGCGTCACCGAAACGATTCGTGGACGGCTCCCATTCGCCGACCATATCCCACCAGCCGCCATCGGTGCTGTCGTACCAGCCGGCGTCGATGCAGAACACATCCGCGCCGACCTTCGCGGCGCCTTCGATCAGCGGCAGCTCCTTGCCGAGACGCGGATCGCCGAACAGGGTGTTCATGTAGTCGTTGTAGACCACCAGACCCTGCGTGTGCTCAAATTCGGCCTCGCGGCCAAGCTCCGCGGCCTTCGCGCGGCGCAGGGCGCGGCGCTGCAGCGTCATTTCGGCGACGGCCCGCTGCCAGTCGCCGGCCGCAACCGAGAACGAGACCGGGACGCTCGTAAAGTCATTGCCTTCGCCCAACGCGGTGTCCCAGTGATGATCCTGGTACTCCGGCCCGAACGCGGCGATATGCAGGCCGGGATCGTTCTCGCCGACCTCCCATTCCCATGCGCCATTGTGCTCGATCTGCCACATCACCGAAAACGCGGCCACACCGGCCCCGGCGCCGGACGCCTCTATGATGCCGGCCGGCTGGTGCACGCCGGTCGACCAGGTCGAGGCCGAGCTGAGCGCGAACCGCGAGCTCGACTCGCCCGGGTTGATGACCAGATTGCGGTCACGCACCGCGGTGTCCCGCAGATTCGCGCAGTGCCAGTCATTCTCGACCGCCCATGCGCTATCGCCCCAATACAGGCGTGACGACTCCACCGTGGCGTCGCTCGCGTCCAACGGCAGCGTGAGGTTCAACGACGTCACCGCCTCGACCGGGAACGGCCGCGGCGAGCGCAGGATCGTGTACGCGCGCACCGCCGACACCCCCGGGTACGCCTCGAACACGGAGACGACGGTCAGTCCGTCGGCGGGAGTCCCGACACGCGAACCGTCGCCGGCGGCGCCGGAGGCAGCGGATGCTCCGCCGCCAGTCCCGGCCCCATCAACGGCAACAGCAGCGGCTTCGGCCAGCTTGCGGGCGGCTCCCGGATCGGAGCTTTCCATCGGGCGGCCGCTCGGCTGCAACTGGTCGTACGGGGCGAATTGCGTGATCTCCAGACGGTACGTGCCGGCCGGAGCCGAACCCGCGGCCCCGGCTTCCCCCGGCGCCGGGACCACGCTTGCCACGGCTCCGGTGAAGCGCAGCTTCGACCCGGCCACCGTGGCGATCAGCGCGAGCCGGTTGTCATGGGAACCGGTGTTGGCAGCGAGCACCTCCACGATCGGGCGCGGATCGCGCTGCGGCGCGGCATCCACGCCGGCGGCGTCCATGCCACGCCCCGACAGCCCGCTCAGCCTCACCGGCTCGTCGCCGGCCGTGTCGAACACCATCGACACCACGCCGTTGCCCCATGAGAACCGCCCGTTTGCATCGGGCACAACGGCATTCCCCACATGATTGTTATCGACCACCATATCTCCTTCGTTGGCGCGCGCTGCACAGCGCGCATTGTGTGGTTACGTTACGGACCCATCAGTCAACGCTACCGGCTTATCCCACCCGAGGCAATCGCGTTTCTGCCGATGCGAAAACAAGGCACCAGGAACCGCTTTCGACGGGCGAATGCCCGCCATGCCGCATTGCTTAGGCAGATTGTTCGCCTCGTAGGCAGGTACCAGCGCGAACCGTCTCCGAGAACGGTTGGAATCATAGGGGACTCGCGTGGCAGGTCCGCGACAGGCCTGCCTACGAAGTGAACAATCTGCCTAAGCAATGAAAAGCATGACTCCGTTCGGCCGGATTTGGCATGCCTGCTCAGTCATTGCCGTCACTGCCGCACCATGCGGGCACGGTATCGGCGAGACGCATGAAATCGTCTCGCACGAAGCGGCGGAAATCCTCGGCATATGGCGATCCGGGAGCCGGCGTGCCGTACGCGCCGCCGCCGACCGCCTCCGGCGAGTTGCGCCACGGCAGATACCACAGCACGCGGCGGGTATCCGCGTTCGCGGTGGCCGCGCTCAGCATGAACGCGGTCCAAGGCGTGGCCGGGTCATCGCCGAACGCGGCGGCGAATTCGCGCGGCGAGCCGACTTCGGTCGCCGCGGCGAGCTTGCCCCGCTCCCGCGCCAGGCGCCCCGCGCCGGGCCGGAGCGAGACCCGGAACAATGCCGTGCCGTTCGGCCGGGTCGGCGGCATCCGGTCCCTCCAACGGCTGATCGATGTCCCAGTAATCGTCCAAGCCGAGCACGTCGACATACTCGTCGCCCGGATAGCCGTACAGGTAACCGCGTTCCACTGTGGCGTCGGAGGTCGTGTCGATACGGCTGCGATCGGGCGAATACGCATAGAGCACATTGTGCACGCCGCGCTTGTCGCGCAGGTAGTCGACGGTCATACGCCACAGGGCGGCGTATTGTTCCGGCGCGGTCTCGGTCGGCCGGGCCGGCGAGCCTGGACTCCACCAGAACCAGTCGCCGGTGTGCTCGTGGTAGGGGCGGAAGACGATCGGGATCGGTTCGCCGTCCGAGTCGGCCACGGAGGTCAGGAAGTCGGCCACCGCGCCGAGCCAGCCGAGGTACTTCTCATGGAGCGCCCCGCCCGGCAGCACGGCTTCCACCGTGCCGGCGGCCATGTTGTCGCCGTAGCCGCCTTCGGTGATCGGATTGACCGAATGCCAGCTCAGCGTGACGACCGCGCCGAGATCGTGGGCGCGGCGCATCTCGCGGCGAATGTCGTCAAAGGGGATATGGTCGATGTTCTCGTTCCATCCGAGTTCGACGCGGCCCATGTCGAATCCCCATACGGCCGGATAGGCGCCGGCGACGGCGAGGATGTCGGAGTCGGCTTCGGCGGTGTGACGGCAGAAGGTGTCGTCCTGGTGGCCGAACATCGCGAAAGCGCCGGATGCGGCGTGCAATGCGTCGAACAGCGCGCGAGCGTTCGGCGCGAGCCGCGGATCGACCGGGATCGGTGTGATGGAAGTCATATGGGATTCCTTTCCGGATGAATCATGACGGATCGTTGCTGAGTGTTCGTGTCCCCCAGTGCCCCGCGCCATGAATTCTCCTACTATGCCTGGCTCCCCCTTTTCCCGGCTCAGTCTCAAAAAAGAGAGCCGGGAAACGGGGATGCGCTCAGAGCGCTTCGAACTCCAGCACGATGGCCTGCATCGGCCACAGGTTGGGCAGCTGCAGCCCGATGCTGGCAAGCAGCCGGCCGGGAACCACGAAGCCGCCGTCGGACTGGGCCGCGGTGAGCCACTGAGGGGTGACCCACCCCCAGTGCGATTCGCCGATCTCGCCGCGCATCCGCACGCGGTAGGTGCGATCGGAATCGAGACCGGTGACGGGCAGCCGCTCGGCCAGCCAGTCACGGATGTTGTCGACGGTGGCGACCACCCACACGGCGTGGGTGCGTTCCGCGTTCACCACGCCGCGGGCCCGCAGCGAGGGATCCTTGAAGTCGGCGTGCATCACGCGGCCGGTGTGCAGCAGCCCGCGCAGCTCCTTGTACAGCGCCACGAACGATTTCAGCACGGCCAGTTCCTCGTCCGTGCATTCCAGGATGTTCCACTCGAAACCGGAGCAGCCCTCCAGCGAGATCGCGGCGCGGTAGCTCAGGTCGGTGGCCCGGGCCGTGGAGTGCGCCGGCGAAGGACCGACATGCGCGCCGATCATCTCCGGAGGCACGATAAGTTCGGTCCACCGCTGGATGTCGACGCGGTCGCGCGGATCGTTGGAATCGGAGGCCCAGATGCGATCGGCGTGCTGCAGGATGCCGGCGTCGGTGCGCGCGCCGCCCGAGGAGCAGCTTTCGATCTCCAGACCGGGGAATTGCGCCTTGAGATCGTCGAACAGGCGGTAGCACGCTTCGGTCTGCTCGTGCAGGCCGAAGCGGCCGTCGTGCATCGGCTCGGTCACCTCGCGGTTGTGATCCCATTTGATGTAGTCCACGCCGAGCCGCCCGACGAGCTCGGCCATCTGGCCATACACATGCCGGTAGGCGTCCGGATTGACCAGATCGAGCACGTACTGCGCGCGGTAGGACAGATCCTCTCGGTACGGCACGGCTTCGGGCGCGGCGAGGATCCACTCGGGGTGCTCGCGGGCCAGGTCGGAGTCGAGATTGACCATCTCCGGCTCGAACCACAGGCCGAACTCCATGCCGAGGCTATGGACGTGCGAGGCCAGCCCGTCGAGGCCGTTGGGCCAGACTTCCGGGTCGACCCACCAATCGCCCAGCCCCTTGGTGTCGTCGCGGCGTTCGTGGAACCAGCCATCGTCGAGCACGAAGCGCTCCACGCCGACCGAAGCCGCACGGTCGGCGAGCCGCTTGAGCGTGGCCTCGTCGTGGTCGAAGTACACGGCCTCCCAGGTGTTGAGCGTGAACGGCCGCGGCTTGGCGGCGGGGTCCACGCGGCCCGGCAGCGAGCGCAGCCAGTCGTGGAATCGCGCGGCGATGCCGTCGAGGCCGCGGTCGGAGTAGGCGAAGCAGATTTCCGGCGTGGCATACGATTCGCCGGCCGCAAGGCGGATCTCGCCGGGGCCGAGAAGCTCGCCGGCGCCGATAAGCGGTTCGTGGGCCGGTAGATTGTCGCTGCGGTAGGTCTGGTTGCCGCTCCATGCGAGGTGGCAGGACCAGATGTCACCGCTGCCGAATCGCGGTTCGCCGATGGATGCGATGAACATCCACGGGGATTCGTGCCCGGTCTTGCCTCGGCGGCAGTCGCGGGTGACCGATCCGACCGGCAGCGGGCCGGTGGCCGGCTGCTTTTCGAGCGGCCAGCGGCCGGTGAACTGGGTGAGCGTGTCCACGCGTTTGGGGCACGGCAGCGTGGCGTCGAGCCAGCTGACCGACAGCGGTTCGCCGCCGTTCGCGGTCGATCCGTCGGCCGTGTCGGTGACGGTGTGGCGGATGACGACCAATCCTCCGGGCTGGAGGGCGATGGTCGATTCCAGCCGGATCGCGTTGACCGCGTCCTCGGCCGTGATGCTCAGCGCATGGCCGTCGGCCGCGGCGCTCACGGACGTACCGGTCCAGCGGGCGTAGACCGGCCGGCCTCCGCGCGCGCATTCGAGACCGGCACGGCCGGCCCAGCCCTCAGCGCCCTGCGGCAGCAGCGACGGGCGCCATGCCGCGTCAGGCTTGTTCGGCGGGGTGTCCTTGAGCGTCATCGCATCCAGCGCCGCGAGCGCCGATTCGTCCAGCGCGGCGCCGGCGCCATTGACGCCGTCGACGTGGGCGAGATCGGCCAGGTCGGCGGCATGCGTGGCGCCCACAGCGCCCGCAAGAAAATCGCGTCCCCAGTACTCCACCTGCGGCATGTCGCCGTCGGGAGCCTTGAGAATCAGACAGACGCCGTCGCGGCGCAGTACAACGTGTGGTCCTTGGTCAAACATCAGTGTCGTCCTTTCACGATACGTATACGGATGGCGTACCGTCGCGGCGCGTCACTGCTCGAACCGGGCGTCGCCGCGGATCCACAGGGGCACGTAGTCGAAGCCGACGTGGCGTTCGCGGCGCCACACCCCGGCGCCGGACGGCTCGACCGTCTCGCCGGTGAACCAGTTCGTCCACTTGCCGGCCGGCAGGTAGTACTCGACGTCGCCCTCGCGCGAGAACACGGGAGCCACCAGCAGATCCGGGCCGAACATGTACTGGAGGTCCAGCTGCCAGGCAGCCGGGTCGTCGGGGAACTCCATGAGCATCGGCCGCATGATCGGCGTGCCATGCTCGTGGGCCTCCTTGCCGGCGCGCACGATATACGGGGTCAGCCTGCGCTTGAGCGCGGCGAATTCGCGCAGCACCTCCACGGCGCTCTGCCCGACCGGAATCTCGACGCCGTGCTCGCGGTCCCAGTCGTCGAACAGCCACGGCACGCGGTACAGGCGCGAACCGTGCAGACGGGAGTGGGAGCTGAGCAGGCCGAACGCCACCCATCGCTTGTAGACGTTGGAATCGGGCACGGTGTCCTCGAACCCGCCGATGTCGTGGCTCCAGTAGCCGAAGCCGGAGCTCAGCAGCGACAGCCCGCCGCGCAGGCTCTGCGCCATGGCCTCGAAGGTGGATTCGCAGTCGCCGCCCCAGTGCACGGGCTGCATCTGGCCTCCGACCGTGGCCGAACGCGCGTAGAGCACCGCTTCGCCTTCGCCGCGCTCCTCCTCGATGGCCTCGAAGACGATGCGGTTGTACAGTTCGGTGAACCAGTTGTGCATGAGCGCCGGATCGGTGCCGTCATACCACCGCACGCCGCGCGAGGGGATGCGCTCGCCGAAGTCGGTCTTGATGGCGTCCACGCCCTGGCGCAGCAGCCCCTTGATCTTGCCCTTGTACCACGCGCGGGCCTCGGGGTTGGTCACGTCGATGATGCCCATGCCCGATTCCCACATGTCGGTGCGCCACACCTTGCCGTCCGTGCGCTTGAGCAGGTAGCCGGCAGCGGCGGCCTCGTCGTACACCGGCGTCTCCTGGCCGATGTACGGATTCGTCCACACGCTGATGTGCAGGCCGAACTCGCGGTGCAGCCTGCCGAGCATCCCCTCGGGGTCGGGGAAATGGTCTTCGTCCCAGGTGAAGTCGCACAGCTGGAACGGCTTCATCCAGAAGCAGTCGTAGTGGAACACGCTGAGCGGGATGTCGAGCTCGTTCATGCGGCTCACCATCTCGGTGACGGTCTTCTCGTCGTAATCCGTGGTGAACGAGGTGGACAGCCACAGGCCATAGCTCCATTCCGGCACGATCGGCGGGCGGCCGGTCAGCGCGGTGTAGCGGTCCAGTATGGTTTTGGGATCGCCGCCGCCGATGACGAAGAACTCGATCGACTCGCCGGGCACGGAGAACTGCACCGCTGCGGCGTTCTCGGTGCCGACCTCGAACGAGACGTGCCCGCGATGGTTGACCAGCACGCCATACCCCTTGTTGGTCAGGTAGAACGGCACGTTCTTGTAGGCCTGCTCGCTCTGGGTGCCGCCGTCGGCGTTCCAGATGTCGACGGTCTGGCCGTTCTTGACAAGCGGCCCGAAGTGCTCGCCGAATCCGTAGACGTTCTCGCCGACGCCCAACCCCAGCTGCACGCGCATGTAGCGGTCCGATTCGTCGAAGGCGCGGCCGCTCTCGCTGGCACCGAACTCGCCGACCGGCTCGCTGGGCACCGGCGCCAGCTCGTCCAAGGTGAAGTGCGCGATGGCCCGGCCCTGCGCCGCGGTGAGCACGGTTTCGCCGCCGTCCTCGCCGACCGCGAGGAAGCGCATGGAGAAGGGGACACCCTTGGCGATGGCCACCTTGAGATCGCCGGTGACGAAGGCGCCGTCGCCCGTCTCCCCGTCGACGGACGCCTCGCCGGCGGACGCGCCGTTGCCGGGGACGATCGGGAAGCCCTGACCGGTGGATTCGCCGCGCCAACGCTCGATGTTCACCCGCGCAACGCCCTCCATCGGCGACGACACCGTGATGGTGAACGAGGCGAGGTTCATGGTATGGCCGACCGACAGGATACGGGTCGAGGGAACCAGCGCCCGCAGCGCGGACCGCGGGCCACCCTGCGCATGCCGCCTGGTTTCGATGCGATACGTCTCCTCGCTCGCCGCGCGCTGCACATGCGGGCGGACGCACCAGTAGCCATCCGTGAACTTCATTGTCGCTCCTTATGTCGTACAACATCGTATGCCATGCAACACTATACCTTAATCGGTTAAGAAACATGCGATTTCTGCGTTATACTGAAATACATCACATACGGCAAGGAGGCGAACGGCTATGACGCGATCATCGCATGACGGCCCTCAGCGAGGCGGCGGCACCATCGACGACCGCCAGGCGCAGGCCATACGCACCCTTGCCGACACCAGCGAATACCGCGGAAAATCGCGCCTCGCCACGCTTTTGGCGTTGCCGCGCGACCAGAAATGGGGATATTTCCGCGACCAGCTGCTCGCCCGTGTGGCGGCGGCCATCGCGGCCATCATCGTCGTCACCTATCTCGCGGTGCAGATCCTCACTCCCACGCCGGCCCCGCAGCTCTATGTCGCGGTCATCAATAGCGCCCTGAGCGAACAGGATGCGGCCACCCTGCAGACGAGCGTATCCGAAGCGCTTAATCTGCCCGAAGGCCGCGAAGGCGGGGTCGCCATCGACGCCAACTTCAACCTCAAAGAGTCCGGTCTGACCAAGCTGCAGACCATGCTGTCCAACGACGAGATCGACGCGATCATCGCCGCCCCGGACGATTTCGAGACCCTGGCCGGCTACGGCTACATGCGTTCGCTGAGCCGGTCGCTCACCGAGCGGCAGCGCAAGGCCCTGTCCGGCGCATTCGCCGACTTCCGCGGATTCAACGACGCCAACGACACCGACATCGACTACGACGGATCGGGCAAAGGCGGCTCCAAGCCGTACGGCCTGAAACTCGCCGACGCACCGGCCTGGACCGCGCTGCGGTCGGCGGACGACACGGCGCTCATCGGGCTGGCGCAGGACTCCCACAACACCGGCAACGCGCAACGCTTGGTCACGTTCCTCACCGAATGACCACGCCCGCGCATGACCACGACCGCGCGGGCCGATGGCATACGCCAAACCCATCAGTCCCGGTCCCTCACACCCCCAGCAACCCCAAGGAACCCCATGCAGATCTTCAAACAGGACAATCCATTCAACGCCTTCATGTCGCGCATCGGCGATCTGGCCATGGTCAACGTCGCGTGGGCGGTGTGCTGCATTCCCATCGTCACCATCGGCGCTTCGACCGCGGCGATGTACGAGGTGGTGCGGGCGATGCACGAGGGCCGCGACGCGCATGTGCTCAAGCAGTTCGGCCGCGCCTTCACGCGTCGCTTCGGCGTTTCGCTGGCGCTGGAGGCGATCGCTGCGGCATTCGCCGCGCTGGCCACCTTCGATCTGTGGTATCTGACCAAGCAGGAGACGAACGTCAGCATGGCCTCGCTGGCGTACGGCGTCATCATCGCCATCGCCATCGTGGTGGTGGCCGGCGCCGGATTCGTGTTCCCGCTGACCTCGCGCAGCAAGCTGACCGTCGGCGCGCAGATCAGGCAGTCCTTCGCCGTGGCGTTGCGATACCCGGTGGTCGCGCTGGAGATTCTGGTCCTCAACGCTTTGCCCTTCGCGATCGCCGTGTTCGTGCCTGGCGGCCTGTTCCCGGCGGTCTTCTTCTGGGCGTTGCTTTTCACCGCGGCCAGCGCATGGCTGGTCATCCATCTGATGCTCCAGTCCGGCATCATCGCCCTGCCGGCCAAGCCCGCCGAGGCAGCCGAACCAGACAACGCCGAGTAGCCAATATGGTGATGCCCCGCTCGTATCGGGCGGGGCATCACCATATACGGATGGCACGGTTCCGAAACTCCGGAAATCACTCCTTGGGGTCGACCGGACCGCTGGAATCGCGGAAGATCAGCTCGTAGTCGTCCTCCACATAGGAGTCGACCGGCCGCCCTTCGGCCATGTCGATCAGCATGCGGGCGGCGCGCTTGCCTCGCCCCACGACGTTGCGGTTCAGCGCGGTCACGCTCGGCTCGTTGATCTCGCACATGAACGAATCGTCCCACGAGATGATCGACAGGTCCTCCGGCACCTTGAATCCCAGCCTGCGCGCGGTTCTGATCGCGGCCAGCGCCATGACGTCGTTATCGCACACGATGGCGGTCGGCGGGTTCGGCAGGGACAGCAGCCGTTCCACGCTGCGGCGGCCCGCGGCCGGCGAGTAGTCCGTATGCA
>OBZB01000170.1_pt1 | contig 12352 bp, 6 predicted proteins | sample 1476861 | NCBI WGS metagenome assembly OBZB01 (sample SAMEA2580226, study PRJEB22360) | human gut metagenome | biome: human gut; feature: human-associated habitat; material: faeces | place: Denmark | collected 2008/2010
AGATGCTACTACTTATAATATTCCTGATACAGACACTAATACTACGTATACTTTGAATGTTACTCAAGATGGTAATAAGGCTACTATTACCTTGACTGATGATAAAGGTAATGTTCAGACTAAAGAAATTGAATTTACGGATACTGACACTGATACTAAGTTTGATCCGTCTGCTTTAGTAGTAGGTAAGGATGGTGTGACAATTGAGTATAATGGTGAAGCTACAGGTGTTAAACTTCCTACTCTTGTATCGAATGCTTTGAGTGTAACAGAGTTCACTAAAGATGGTGTTACATATGGATGGGCTGTAAGATGTGGCGATTCAGAACCTGTTAACTTAATGATTACTGATATTCTACCTCTTACAGGCTTTAGCTTTGAACCTGATGCCATTCTTGGTGGTGTGCCATCTATGAAAGCATTGAGTGTAGAATATAATGCTTGGGGTGAAAAAACTAGTTGTGAACCTGCTACTGCTACTGGTGAGGTTTGGAGGCAATCTACTGATAAATCATATATATCTCCAGTTATTGTTGGTAAGTATTATTTGAATCCTTCAAGTGCTACTAAAGATCAGATCGTTTCTATTGAAGTACTTTCTAGAGATATAGAATATATTTCTAAGACTAGAGCTGCTGATTGTGCTCCTAGCGTTGATAGTTATTCTGTAAAAGATGGTATGTTGACTGTTAACTTCAAGGCAAATGCTGAATTGATTAAGGCCGTTGAAGCTTCTGAAATAACTGGATTCAAGATTCGGGTTAAAACAAAAGCTGGAAATACAATTACTGATCAGGACTATAGAGGGGTATATGCGACTAAATATACTACATTAGTTTTGGCTGATAAGAAGAAAAAAGCTGCTAACCCAACAAATCATGATTTATATGGTGCTAATAGCGGAACAGCTAAGGTTGCTATTGATAAAATACCTGATTATGAGTTATCTTACAAGTCAACTACTGGGTTGGATATGAAACCATTAGTCGTTACTTGTTATAAAGATGAAGCTACTAAAGCAACTCATCAGACCATGTCTGATAAAGATATTGAAAGCTTAGGATTGCATTATGAGTTCCATTTATGTAATTATATTCAAGGTGATAACGGAACTGCACAAAATGATTATGCAAAAATTGTAGACGGTGTTTTGTATCCGAAATTGTATAATGAAACAGGTACTCCATATGCAGCAGTTGGTCGTATGCCATTAGTTCGTGTACAGTTGATGACAAAAGATAATCAGGTTGTTAGCACTGGATGGATTAAAGTTGAAATTGTTAAGGATAAGATTCCTGCAGAAGAAGTTGAATTTGACTATCCGGCATTTACTAACCAGTGTGCTAATAAGGAATTTAAGTTGACTGTGGAACAGATGAATGTGAAAGTATATAATAAACTTGGATTAGATAGAACTCAATTCAATAAAGAGTATACAATTAAGCAGATTTCAACAGTTGAGGGAGAAGCTAACTATGGTAAAGGCGATGGTACTGTTGCTTTGGTTTCAGATGCTGATCCGACTACAATGACTGACTTATTGACTTGGACAGTTACTCAGGCAGATATGGCTGCTGCATTGGCTAAGGATGGTACATTAACAACAGTTGTTACTTATGCTGCTAACGATCCGAAGTCTCGTGGTGATGTTACTATTACATTTACTTCTAAAGTTAATGCTATTGATGCTGTGACAATTCCTGATAATAATAAGATTAAAGAATATTGGGATGCTAATAAGGAATATGTTCGCTTGAATGTTGCAGTTCCTGATGGTAATAATACTTGTACATTTGTAGTTGACTTGGATAATGTATTTATGGGTAACAAGCCTGCTATTGGATCTGACAAATATAAATATGTATTTGCTGCTAAGAACATAACTCGTACAGATGCTGTTGGCTTGAGTGGAACTAAATATGTTTTGACTCTAAGTGATAATGCTGAAACTTTATATGCAAATGGAGAAGAAGTTGCAACTATTAAGGAGACGACAGGTGAAATTTCTTATGCAAATACAGATGAGGCTAAGGATTTGTTGAATGTTGCAAGTCATAGTTCAGTTCCTAATGCATTCTATGCTTGGATTAATATTAAGGCTGTAACAGGTGAATGTGAATTAGAATTGCCTATTACTAACGGTGAATTCAGAGCATTCTTCTTGCGTCCGATTAATGTAGCTGCAGGTGCAGGTAAGTTCCAGGATGCTGTTGATAACGGTTCTACTGTTAATATGCTTGATTTGTTGAAGCTTACAGACTGGAGAGATTATGAATTTAGCCCGAAGACAAATAAGATTTACTTTAAGTTCTATGAAGTTACTGCTATTTCTGTTGATCTTGATGAAATTACAACTGACTTGAACGGTGGTGATATTAATACTCAGAAATTGAGTTCTGTAACGTCAGAGTTGAAAGTAACTCAGGATGCTAAGACATTTAAAGTTACTGAAATTCCTACTAGTCCTGCTGCTAATGCTTATGGTACTGTAACTTACAAGAATAATGGTACTGCTGTAGGTGCATTCAACTTGAGATTGCCTGTAACAGTAACTTATAAATGGGGTACAGTTAAAGCTTATGTAACAATTCCAGTTGAAAAGACTCAAGGTAACTAATCCTTTTATTAAATATCATGAAGCGCTTCTCTCTGATGAGGGGCGCTTTATGTTTAATATTAATCTATTATGAGCATAAAAAGAATACTATTAATAGGAATATTGGCAATCAGTGTGTTGCCGGTTTCTGCTCAAGAACAACGTGTAAAGGAACCTGGTAAAACAGTGTTCAAACCTCATTGGTTTATTCAAGCACAAGTAGGAGCTGCTCATACTGTTGGTGAAGCAAAATTTACTGACCTTCTATCTCCGGCAGCTGCTTTTAATGTTGGTTATAAGTTTGCTCCCGCATTCGGTGCACGTATTGGTGTCAGTGGATGGCAGGCAAAAGGAGGATGGGTTAATCCGCAGCAGAACTATAAGTATAAATATCTGCAAGGTAATGTGGATATTATGGCTGATCTCAGTACTTTGTTCTGTGGTTTTAATCCGAAGCGGGTGTTCAATGGTTATATCTTTGCCGGTGCAGGACTGAATCGTGGTTTTGATAACGATGAAGCCAATGCGCTTGATACAAGAACTTATGAGTTGGAGTACCTTTGGCAAGAAGGTAAGATTCTTCCGACAGGTCGTTTCGGTCTGGGCTGTGATCTTCGTTTGAATGATCGTTTGTCCATTAATATCGAAGGAAATGCGAACGTATTGTCTGATAAGTTCAACTCCAAGAAAGCTGGTAACTGTGACTGGCAACTGAATGCCCTTGTAGGTGTAAGCATTAAACTGGGTAAAAGCTATACAAAGACTGCTCCTGTTTATTATGAACCAGAGCCTGTGGTAGTGGAACAGCCTAAACCTGCTCCTGTAGTAGAACAACCACAGCCTAAAAAAGAAGTGGTAGTAGAACCTATGAAACAGAATATCTTCTTTGCCATCAACTCTGCAAAGATTCAGGATGATCAGCAATCTAAGATTGCTTCTTTGGTTGACTACATGGAGAAACATCCTGCAGCTAAGGTAAGTGTAACAGGTTATGCTGATGTTGATACGGGTAATCCTAGAATCAATAGTAAATTATCAGAGAAGCGTGCTAACAATGTTGCTGAAGCTTTAAAAGCAAAAGGCATCGCTGCAGATAGGATAAAAGTTGATTATAAAGGAGATACTGTGCAGCCATATAATACTCCGAAAGAAAACCGGGTAAGTATTTGTATTGCTGAATAAGTTTTATGAAAAAGATTTCTAAACAATATACCCTAATTTCCCAAAGAGAGTTTTCCCCACTTCTTTATATATTCAGTTTATATAAGGTGCTCTCTCTGGGACTTCTAAGAAGTCCGGACTTGTGAAAGCCCGTATTTCTGCAATAATAACCCTTTCTTCACCTAAAAGTGAAGATTTCCCTTAGGAAATGGTTGAAAGCAGTGCTTGTGAAAGTACACTTTTCATATATCCATTTCCAATACGAGGATATCTCCCTTTTCCCACGGATATCCTCTATCATACGAAACGAGGCTAGCGCATTTTGAGTTCAGCCTCGTTTTTATTTTAAGACTCCTCCTATTCAAAAAAAGACATATTACTTTCTTTATAATTTCTCCCTTTCTTACCCCTCAAACTCTTATAGATGAGAATAAATTGAAGCACAAGAATTGCACCGGTACTAAATGGTGCATATAAGCTTCAAATAACATAAAACAATTTCCGGGTTGATTCCAATACTTAGAGATCATTGGGCGATTCAATTCGAAGGATAGCAGCCGTACCAGTAATTATCACAGCTACAATCTGGGTAATGAAAGTATGACAGCCTATCAAAGAGCCAAGTCAGGACGAAGAGTCTTGATAACGGCTCTTTATTTTTTTTCTTCCCCTTCCCTCTTCACCTTATCCTTATATATGGCAAGAATAAAAGACAAGAGAACAAGAACATATTATTAACCAACAACAAAAAACAAGAGAAAAATGAAACATTTAATGAAAGGAATCAGAATCGCAGCATACATTACTGAGATCATCGTGGCAGGTTCAACTATTGTGGAATTTGTAGAGAAATACAGCAGCAAAAGGAAGAAAAAGGATGCTGCAAGTAAAGTTGATACAGGCAATGTAGCAACTGAAAACCCATAGAACGTCTAGTGAATGGATTATGATAAGGCACAGGACGTAATTATAACCATCCTTGAGGTAACAACATCCATGCTCAAGGAAATAAAGAAGCTAAGAGGAATATTTGTAAAAGCAAAGAAATAAACCTCTTGGCTTTTTCTTTTTATTGGATTTTTTATTGAAGCCAACACAACAGAGGTGATTTTAGAACACCTCAGGAACGATTGTATTATACCCACCTTTGCCAAAGACAACGAGGTATGTATTTCCCATCCAAGCTTCATCGAATCCGTCTATGAAGTGACCAGAGACTTTTATTACGGAGAAACGATTTGCAACCCGGAGATAAGAACCTCCCATATTGTCAGGGGACGTATCCCGGAAGCGATCAACAAAAGAGTGGACAGTTGTTGGAATCAGACAAGACTATGTACTACGAGCGCATGATTTTCAATATCGAGATCCCCAGCATATGCGAGGAGGTAAACGGAAACCGCCTGAACCTGTGTATCACCGGTTGCAGGAGCTACGCCAGGGAGAACCTAAGCGGAAAGATGACAGCCCAGAGATTCAATCTGGCAATCGGGTTCCTGAACCTGGCCTGTACTAATCAATGCTTGTCAACAGACAGGTATAAGGAAGAAATACGGGCAACCAGTGCGAGGGATCTGTAACAATTTACACTGGACCTGTTCAGTCAATACAACGTAGCCAGGCATATTCACCTGATGCAATCGTTGGGTGATACCATGCTGAGTGAACACCGGTTCTGCCAGATTCTGGGGAGAATGAGATTGTATAACTATCTTCCACAGGCACAACAGAGAGAACTGCCACGGTTGTTAATAACCGACAGTCAGATCAATAACGTGGCCAGGGCATATATCCATGACGACAACTTTGCCGGAAATAACGGTGAATTGAGTATGTGGAAATTCTATAACCTGATCACCGGAGCCAACAAGAGCAGCTATTTGGATACATTCCTGGGCCGTAGTGTAAACGCGACGGAAGTATCAGTGGGACTGACAGAGGCACTGAACGGAAGGGACATGGCATATTCCTGGTTTATAGAATGACCGGGAGAGTGTGATTGATACGATTAATATCCGGAGAGGGTATCACCAATGAGAGAAACGGTGGTATCCTCTTTTGGGGTTTAATGACCATTTAAAATTAAAGATTATGATGACGATATTTATAAGGGATTATTCCCACAGATTGAGACATTCCAGCAAGAAACAGGATAATAATGCAGTAAAAACAAAGACAATCGGAAACACACCCGAAGTTGCCTGATTTGACAACTGGTCTGCATCCTCTTATATGAGATTAAGGGAAAATATCCGTTTTTTCTCTATAGTGGATGAGGATAACTTCCATAATACCTATCTTTTTATAAGGGAAAAGATAATGGGCGGCGAAGAAAGGATAGAAAACCTGGAAGCCTATTTCTTCAGGTGCTATCGGTATAAAGCGATGACAGAGATGAGAAATGAAAACCGTTACGTTCATCCCGAAGACGATTTTTTTATAGATTCAGCTAGGAGGAGACAAAGCCATACCTTTGGGGCCTGAACCGTTGTGAAAGACTGGCCAAGGACGTATTAAGATATATCAGGGGCAGGTTCTCCCGGCAGGAGTACAGGATGTTCATGCTACGTTACTACAGGCAGCAGTGCTCACTCAAGGTCCTTCCGAATACACGGGACTGCCGCTTTCCGAGGTCATGAGGAAAAACAGACGGCGCTGGAATCATTGAGGTCCAACAGCTACTTCATGGAACGGTGTGAGATGCTTTATGTGTACGAATAACGATAGAAAAGGAGGTGAAAATGAAGCTATTCATATATAACAGAGAAAAATGCATATCCGGTACAACATCAGCAGGACAGAGAAGTATCCGGATGGACAGAAACGGATGCATATTCCTAAGCAGTGCGCTTGTTCAGGAATTAGGATTAGAGGAAGAAAGTATAACTGTACTAGTTGGTGACGAAGACGATCCGAGGCAATGGTTCCTATGCATTGTGGATGATGAAGGCGGTTTTCCGGTAAGGCTGAAAAAGAGAAAACGGTAACAGCAAGGGAGTGCTGGAAGAATACTGTTACGGGGCTGTTTTCAATTGCAGCTATCTATGTCATAAGATTCTGGATAACGTTGGTGCGGACAAGTCGGCTACCTTTATGCTGGCTACGGCACCGGTGGAAATGGAGGGGTTGAAGTTATACAAGATACTTACTTCAAATCCCATTACCAGGCCTGACAGGAAATATGTCAGAAAGAAGGACAAAGCACAAATGGAAATATAAGAGATTTGCGGTTATATGAAAACAGAGAATCTCATATAGCCGAATATCTGTAATAATCAGGATTCTGTGAGAAAACCGGGTATATTAGAAAGTCGGTTCTCACAGGATTTCTTTTTTATGAATTCAAATTTATTGTTTAACGAATACTGAACGATCGTTGGGTATTCGAGAAGCGAATAAAAAAATGTTAAATATGAATATGAAAACAACCTATATAGCGTATTTGAGACAAAGTATACAAAAACAGGAAATCTCAGGACTTGGAATTGAGGCACAGAGAGAAATTATACAAAATTACCTAAAGGAGAAAAAGCCGGTTTCTGAGTATATCGAAACAGAGAGCGGCAAGAAATCTGACAGACACAAACTTACGGAAGCTTTGGAAGAATGCAGAAAGAACGGATCTATCTTATTTATAGCCAAACTGGACCGGTTAAGCCGGAATGTAGCTTTCACCAGTAAATTACTGGAGAGTGACGTGGAAATCGTGTTCTGTGATTTTCCCCAGGCTAACAAACTGGTTCTTCATATCATTTCGTCAATAGCGGAGTATGAAGCGAACTTTATATCACAAAGGACTAGACAATCCCTGAAGGTCAAAAAAGCGAGGGGTGTCAAACTGGGAAAGCTTGAAAATCTAATGAATAACCTTGAGCAGGCTATTAGGAACAGTAACAGAACCAATCATCAGAAGGCCCTGGACAATCCCAATAACAAAAGAGCGGTTGCGCTACTAAAAAAGCTCGTGCAGGAAGAAAAAGACCTGTCTGAAATGGCCAGAATATTGGATAAGGAGGGATTTGTAACAGCCCGGGGATGTCAGTTCAGAGCATCACAAGTGAATATATTAATCAGAAGGTATAATCTGAAATAACTATAAAAACAATAAGTAAGGGAGAATATGTATAATGTTTTCTCTTACTTTTTATTCTTCTTCTACTACCAAAAAAATCAAATAGTATATAAGAGAGGAAAAAAGGTTACTATCGTTGTTTTTTTTGTTTTCAGGATATTATAGGCATAGGGTAAGGGAATCTGGTAATATAAAAGAGTGTTCCGGGTAATATTGATGGAACAGGATATGAGAGTTATTTGAAAGTTGTAAGATTTATAGTTTCTTTCCCTACCTCAGAAAAGAAAAGAGAGGGGAATGGGAAAAATATAATGAGCAGTATAGACAAGGTTGAGTAATCTAAGTTTTATTCTGGTATTTCATGAAAGTCAAAACTCTCTTTTCAACAGAATCCCCCCTGTTATAGCTATATGAACTGCACTCCTAAAGTTTTGTGTCCAACTTTTGGGGTGCAGTTCAATATGTGACAAGGGTAATTCTCATATTTTAATTTTACCTCGTATATTGTTTATTAAGTGAAAATTTTCTTTCTTTGCAAAAAAAGATATCGTATGAATTCAATCTGATAATAACTGGAAGTATCCGTTCTGTTTGGTTCAGAGGGCATTCCTTATACTTCTTATTTGTATATAATTTCCCTTCAAGGAATGGGGGTAAAACAAGATTCGCGATTTATGAAGATGTTTAAAGTTATGGCTGCTTTTATGCTGGGGGTAGCTTTCTGCTTGGGGTTCACAGCTTGCAGTGACAATGACGAGAATGGTAATGGTAACGATGGCGACAACACAACTACAGTGGTCAATCCGGAGAAAGTATTTACAGGTGGGCTCCCCAAATCTGTCTCAGGCATGTCTATCTCCCAAAATGAAGAGGGATTGGTGACAAGCATTACAACTGATGAGGGCGAAAAGGCCGTCTTCGAATATTTTCCTGTTACACGGGCGGAGGCTTCAATAAATTCAGCCAGAATAACAGTGACGGACGAAAACGGCGATGTGACCGAACTAAACTTGCAGCTCAACAGTGATGGCTATGTAAAATACTGCAAATCAATAGACCACGCCGGTACTCCCGACGCTGATGAGTTTACTTGGGAGATGGAATACGATACTGAGGGGCATTTGATTGAAATGAGACGTTCCGAAAGCGATGGTGAGTTAACGAAGATTACTTATAAGGATGGTGATGTGGTGGCTACTTTCACCCAATCCTTCTTGGATGATGGTGGCAAGGATATAAATGGTGATGGGAAAATTGATAATCAAGATATATGGCCTGACACTAAAATTTACTATACAACAGATGAGATTACAACTCCTATAGAAAACAAGGGATGTCTGATGATGTTTGACGAATTATTGGATGTAGACATGGACGAAATGATATATGCTTACTATGGAGGTATGCTCGGCACGGCTACAAAGCATCTGCCGCTTAGGATGCATGCTCCCTATGCACATGACTCACAGGGATTTTATTTTAGTGACTATGATTTTAAATGGACGTTAAATTCCAATGGTTACCCAACGGAGTTGATAGTGAAAAGACCTGGAGAAGGAACGTGGGAAGACAGATATTCATTTGCCTGGTAAAACTTGACCAACCTGCTAATTTTTGCTCTTGGTAAATATTTATAAGGAGAGAGGCTAAAGCATGGCTTGGCTTCTTTTCTTTTTTTTCTTTATTGGGTAAGTCGTAGACAGAAGATTATACGATAGTAGATACATAGCCGAAGGGGGAATATTTTATTCACAAAAAATGTACTTCTATTATAAAATGTACACGATTTGCACAACTTTTTATTCCACTTTCATCTCCCTACTGGAGTTATGTATGTCGTTTCACTTTGTTCACTTACTTTTCGCCTTCAGCTAACCCCACGGAAATAAGAAAGGACCTCTATATCCCTAGACGAGAACAGAAGCCCTTTCAAAACAAAATAAACCAGACTTTTATTACCATTATTATTCGAGATTCACACCTCTAATCCAATCGTATAAAATTGCACAGAAATAATTTGATTGGCAATTCTTTTATTTAGATTTTTTATACATATCACAGAAAAATAAAGCGAGAGGAATCTGCTAACTTCTATTGCGTCAGACACCCCCCTATCTTTTTACAAAAAGAGAAATCTAATAATAGAAATCTGTTATTCTAATTTTTTATTATGAGTAAAATACTAGCATTGTTTTTCTTCTTCAAATTCAAAATATTTGTAATATTGATGACTTGTATACATATGTTGTAATATATAGTGTAACCCCGGGAATGATTATTCAGTAACAACAGCTTTTAGTTATGAAAGTATAGTTTTTCTTAATGAGCAGTGTGATAGCAATATATAAAAGTTGTAAAAAAGACGATTTTAGTGAATTTATCCTTACCTTTGTATGTATGGGTTATTATACCTGAACGACAATAAGAGAAACATGCAGATACATAATAAATTCCGATTATAAAACACCTTATTATATTGAATGTATGTCGATATGGAGCAGATTCATAGGAACTAGAAAATCAGAGGAAACCAATAATGTCATCGGTAATCAAATCCATATGTGCCATATGATGCCCTCACGTTATGCCATAGTAGATGTTGAGATTGGTTTAAAGGACCATAAGATTCATGATATTGGTGCACTCCGTCATGATGGTGCAATATATCATAAAACTTCTAAAGAAGAACTATTTGAATTTCTTAATGACGTAAACTATGTCTGTGGACATAATATCATTCATCACGATGCCAGATATCTGTTCACAGATGAAGCATGTCGCTGGCTTCTGGTCGATACACTTTATATCTCACCTTTATTGTTTCCGGAACGTCCTTACCACAAGCTTGTGAAAGATGACAAACTGATAAGTGAGCAGATGAACAATCCGGTAAATGATTGCGAAAAAGCAAAAGATCTGTTATTAGACGAAATAACACGCTGGAATTTATTGCCAAACGAAAAACGCAGGCTATTTGCCTCGTTGTTAAAGGACAAGAAAGAGTTTGAGGGCTTTTTTAGCATGGTGGGAGCGGAATATATCAATGAGGGGGTATCTGAACTAATAAGAAACCTTTACGTAGGGAAAATCTGTCAACATGCAGATCTTGACATGTTGGTCAGGCAACATCCTTGCGAATTGGCATATGCATTGGCTCTAATTGCCACTACCGACTATCGTTCTATTACTCCCGGATGGGTACTCCACAATTATCCCGGAGTGGAATTTGTAATAAAACTCCTGCGTCATGCCAGTTGTAACGAAGGCTGTGTTTATTGCAATAGCCAATTGGATGTGCTCCATAACTTAAAAGCATTTTTTGGATATGGACGATTCCGTACATATGAAGGCGAGCCACTTCAAGAGCAAGCTGCTCAGGCCGCGGTGAAAGGTAAGTCATTGTTGGCAATATTCCCTACCGGCGGTGGGAAATCGCTTACTTTCCAATTGCCTGCACTTATGGCAGGCCGTTCTGTACATGGACTTACGGTTGTTATCTCGCCATTGCAGTCGCTGATGAAAGACCAGGTAGATAACCTTGCGGATAGGGGGATTACTGATGCTGTAACCATTAATGGTTTGTTAGACCCTATTACAAGGTCACTGTCAATACAAAGAGTACAAGACGGAGAAGCTTCGCTTTTGTACATATCTCCTGAAATGCTCCGTTCAAAGACCATCGAGAGAATATTGATGGGACGCCACGTTGTGAGGTTTGTGATAGACGAGGCACACTGTTTTTCTTCATGGGGACAGGATTTTAGGGTTGATTATCTTTATATAGGTAAATTTATTAGTGAATACCAGCAAAAGAAAAAATGCAAGGGCCCGATACCTGTGTCTTGTTTCACTGCTACGGCCAAACAAAAAGTAGTGCAAGATATCTGTGATTATTTCAAACATACATTGGATTTAGACTTAGAGTTGTTTGCGTCAACGGCTTCAAGAACGAACCTGCGTTATTCCGTCATATATGCTGAAAGTGACGATGATAAATATTTAAAACTAAGGGAACTTGTGGCTGAATCCGATTGTCCGACAATTGTTTATGTATCACGTACCAAACGTACAGAAGAACTGGCTATCAAATTAACCCGTGATGGTTATAATGCATTACCTTTCAATGGCAGGATGGAACCTGATGAAAAGATTGTAAACCAGGATGCATTCATGAATGATCAAGTACGCATCATTGTGGCAACATCAGCTTTTGGCATGGGAGTCGACAAGAAAGATGTCGGTCTTGTAGTGCATTATGATATATCCGATTCGTTGGAGAATTATGTTCAGGAAGCAGGCAGAGCCGGTCGTGATCCCAGCCTCAGCGCACGTTGCTATGTGCTTTATAGTGACAACGACCTAGACAAGCATTTTATATTATTGAACCAGACGAAGCTAAGTATTAGTGAGATACAACAGATCTGGAAAGCTATAAAAGACCTTACCAGACAACGCATGAAAGTCAGCTGTTCTGCATTGGAAATTGCACGTCAGGCAGGTTGGGACGATTCGGTATCCGATAT
>OBZB01000171.1_pt1 | contig 12339 bp, 9 predicted proteins | sample 1476861 | NCBI WGS metagenome assembly OBZB01 (sample SAMEA2580226, study PRJEB22360) | human gut metagenome | biome: human gut; feature: human-associated habitat; material: faeces | place: Denmark | collected 2008/2010
GCGGTGATTCCGCGCCGGCCACGTTCGTATGAGGGGCCGTTCCGCGCGTCCGCGCGACACGGGCGACGCCGTTTTGCCTAATGTCAAGGCAGGCGATATACTAGTAGATTGTTGTGTTTCCCTAAGGGGTCCTTCAAAGCGCTTTCCCACTCGCCACCGAGGACTTTCAGGGAGCCCACGGATAATGAGGCCGAAACCGTCGCGTCCAACCAATGCGGCTGTGGAAGCCCGGAACACAATAAGGAAAAGGTACATCAGTGAAAACTTTCACTCCGAAACCAGCTGACTTGACTCACGACTGGTACGTCATCGACGCCACCGACGTGGTGCTCGGACGCCTCGCCACCCAGACCGCTATTCTGCTGCGTGGCAAGAACAAGCCGACCTACGCTCCGCACGCCGATTCCGGCAACCACGTGATCATCATCAATGCCGACAAGATCGCTCTGACCGGCAACAAGATGGGCAAGGAACTGTACTCGCACTCCGGTCGTCCGGGTGGCCTGCGTCGCGATAGCTACGCCCAGCTGCTCGCCAACAAGCCGGAGCGCATCATCGAGGCTGCCATCAAGGGCATGCTGCCGAAGAACCGTCTGTCCAAGGTGCAGATGGATCGTCTCCACATCTTCCGTGGCGCCGAGCATCCGCACACCCCGCAGAAGCCTCAGGTTTTCGAGATCGCCCAGGTCTCGCAGCAGGCCAAGTGAACCGAAGGGAGATAGAGAAACATGGCTGAAAACACCAACGACTCCGCGGTTCAGGCAACCGAAGAGGAGCTCACCTCGTACACCTCCGAAACCAACGCTGGCGCTGGCACCGGCACCTCCGCGATCGCCCCGGGCTACGGCACCGGCCGTCGCAAGGAAGCCGTCGCCCGCGTGCGTCTGGTTCCGGGCACCGGCAAGTGGACCATCAACGGCCGCACCTTGGAGGAGTACTTCCCCGCCAAGCTGCTGCAGCGTGAGGTCAACTCCCCGATCGTGCTGCTCAAGCTCGAAGGCAAGTTCGACGTCATCGTCCTCGTTGACGGCGGCGGCACCACCGGCCAGGCCGGCGCCATCCGCCTCGGCGTGGCCCGTGCGCTGAACGCCATCGATCGCGATGCGAACCGCGCCACCCTGAAGAAGGCTGGCTTCCTGACCCGCGACGCCCGCGTCGTGGAGCGCAAGAAGGCCGGTCTGCACAAGGCTCGTCGCGCTCCGCAGTTCTCGAAGCGCTAAAGCCGTACGGCTCTACGAAGGGCCCTTCCGCCATGTGGCGGAAGGGCCCTTTTGCTATGTGCGCTGCTGTTGCGCGCGCTACTGGATCTGCTTCATGATGCTGATGCTCAGTCCGGGAACGGCCCACAGATTCGGGTCGGGCGCCGCGTCCTTGGATTCGTCCGTCCCGTCGTTCTCCGAGTCGTCCAAGGCGTCGGCGATGTTGAGGATCGCGTTGTCGTCGTGCGGCGAGTGCTGCGGGGACGAGGCCGCGATCGTGCTGACGTGCGGGTCGGCGTCGCCGCCGTCCCCGCCGTGCGAATAGCTCAGCTGCTGGCCGCGGGCCGGATCGCCGTGCCCGGGATCGCCGTAGCGGATCGGGTCGCTCGGTCCGGGCTGCACGGACAGGCGGTTCTGCACGTGCATGACCACCTCGCGTATCGGACTGTGGTCGTCGACGGCGCTCGTCCAGTTGTCCTCCTCCGTGTGGGACAACGGATCGAACCGTTCCACATGGGCTCCCCTGGCGGGGCGCACGCCGTTGACCACGCCTGAAGTCCATTCGCACTGCCATTCGCAATCGGACGGCAGACGGTAGGCCTTCTCCTCGTCGACGCCGTTGATCACGATGAGGATGCCCGTCTCGGCCTGCGACTGCAGCCTCATGACGAAACTGCGCACGCTGGTGTCGAACCAGTCGTGGTCCATCGGCGTGGTGCCGTTCGGCAGATACCATTGCACGCGGCTCGACGGCTTGAACAGGCCGAGCTGCGTCAGCCGGGTGAAGAATTCCTCGTGATGGTACAGGTCGAGCGACTTGCGTATCGCGATCAGCCGCGACACGATCTCCAGCCGCCGCATCTCCGGCGTTTTCTTCGGCTGGTACAGCCAGTCCCAGTTCAGCCAGGTGATGTCGTTGTCCTGCGCGTACGCGTTGTTGTTGCCGTACTGCGTATTGCAGAATTCGTCGCCGGCCAGCATCATCGGCGTGCCCAGCGACAGCATCAGCGTGCCCAACATGTTCATCGCCGCCAGCTCGCGCCTGCGGTTGATGCGCGGGTCGTCGCTGCGCCCCTCGATGCCGAAATTCGCCGAATGGTTGATGTTGGTGCCGTCCATGTTGTTTTCGCCGTTGCGCTCGTTGTGCTTGGACGCGTACCGGGTCAGATCGGTGAGCGTGAATCCGTCATGGCAGGCTACGTAGTTGATCGAGGAGACGCATCCGCGGCCGGGGTCGGTGGCGAACAGATCGGCCGAGCCGCACAGCCGCGTGGCCATCTCCTGCATGCCGAAACCGCTGCGGGCCCCGGGTTGCGTGTCGGTGACCCAGAATTGCCGCGTGGTGTCGCGGAACCGGTCGTTCCACTCGCTGAACGGCAGGCCGAAGCCACCGGTGCGCCACCCTTGGGGCCCCAGATCCCACGGCTCCATGATGAGCTTGAGGTTGCCCAGCAGCAGATCGGAGCGCAGGGCGTACAGGAAGGGATGGTGCTTGGTGAAATCGCCGTCGAGGCGGGCCAGGGATGCGGCCAGATCGAAGCGGAACCCGTCGATGCCGATGCGCTTGGCCCAGTACCGCAGCGAGTCCACGGCGAAGGTCACCACATGCGTGTTGGTGAAGTCGAAGGTGTTGCCGCAGCCCGTCGTGTCCTCGAACCGGCCGGCGTTGTTCTTCTGGTGACGGTAGTACGATATCGCGTCCAATCCGCGCCAGCAGACGGTCGGCCCCTCCACGCCGCCTTCGCAGGTGTGGTTGTAGACCACGTCCATGATCACCTCGAAGCCGGCCTCGTGCAGGGCGCGCACCATATCGATCACCTCTTCGCGCACGGCGCGGGCGCCCTTGCTCCGGGCTGCGGCGGTGGCGTACGAGGGCTCGGGGGAGAAGTATCCGAGGGTCGAGTACCCCCAGTAGTTCGTGCGGCCGCGCTCCTGCAGGAACAATTCGCTCTGCTTGGCCTGGATCGGCAGCAGTTCGATCGACGTGACGCCGAGGCCCTGCAGATAGGCGAGCGTGACCGGATGCGCCAGCCCGGCATAGGTGCCGCGCAGCTCCTCGGGCAGCCAAGGCGCGTTGGCGGTGAACCCCCTGACGTGCAGCTCGTAGAGCACGGTCTTGCTCCACGGCACGTGGGGGTGCGACGGGTCGGCGTCGTGCTTGGTCTCGTCGCGGTCGTCGATCGCGACCGACAGCGGCACCTTGCCGAGCGCGTCGATGGTGCTCATGGCGCCGAACGCCGATCCGACGATCCGGCCGTTGCCGTCGAGCTCGCACTGGTAGGAGAACGCCGCCGGGTCGAGCTCCATGCTGCCGTCGATGCCCTTGCCGTACGGGTCGAGCAGCAGCTTGTACGGGTTGAACTGGATGCCCTTCTTCGGGTCCCAGGCGCCGTCCACGCGGTAGGCGTAGCGCATGCCGTCCCATGCCTTGGGCAGGTGGACGTACCACAGGCCGTAATTCGGCCCCTCCATGCGGAACAGGGTCTCGCGCAGGTACAGGGACTCGATGATGCGCGTGCAGACCGGATGCGCGTGGATCTCATTGATGAACGGCGACGGGGAATCCTCGAAGATCCGGACCGCGTCGGTGAAGAATGCGGTTGGCCGGTCGACCGGCTCGTAGACGCACAGCCATACCTGATCGGCTGTCTCCGACCGCACGACGGCATCGGCGCCACCGTCGTCGGTGAAGTACAGTCCGGGCCGTGTGGCGTATCGATGCGGTATCGCATACCGCTGGGGTATCGCGTGCTTCATATACCCATTGTAGCCGCGTCGATTTTTTGGGGATGAATCGGGCAATGGCAGGGGCTGCGGCGTGCGAACCGGCGTAATCGGCGACTTACCGAAAGGTAATTTGCAAAAATGGATCGAGGATCGTGCGTTCGCATGGCGCGTCTGCCTGGTGCGTCCGTCTGTGCGAATCGTGTCGCGCCAATCGATTGACATACCATGGTACCGACCATTCGTTGCAAAGGAGAACCCAATGGCCAAGCCGATGACCGCATTCACCACCGACCTTCAGCATTCCGGCATGCCGGCGAAGGATTTGGACGAGACCATCGCGTTCTACACCGATGTGCTCGGATTCGAACTCGCCGGGCTGTTCCGCAACGGGGAGAACCGCTGCGCCTTCCTGCGCTACGGACATCTGACCATCGAGACGTGGGAGGGCGACCCCGCGCCGATGACCACCGGCGCCATCAACCATTGGGCGTTCGACACCCCGGACATCGAGGCGGCGTTCGAGAACGCGAAGGAGCTTGGCCTGAACTTCAAGGATGCCGAGATCCAGTCCATCCCGACCTTCTGGGACAACGGCATCCGCTATTTCAACGTGTACGGGCCCAACGGCGAGACCATCGAGTTCTGCCAGATCGTCTGACCGGGTGCGGGCGCGGGTGCTGGTGCGCAACCGGATACCCGTCCGGCGGGCGGCTCACTTGCCGCAGATGTCCTCCAGATACGCCTCGACCGGGCGCAGCGCCGCGCCGACGGCGTCCTGGTGATCGGAGCGGAGGCTTTTGCGCAACACGAACCGATCGGTGCCGAACGGGCTGAGGCGCTCGACGCGGGCCCTGAGATCGGCGATGTCCCCGTCGTCGAGATATTGCGCGGCCTCGCCGCCGATGATCACGTCGCCCGCGATCATGGTGCGAGCGTTGACGATCGCCTGCGCCACGTGCTCCAGCCACTCGTCCATGCGTTCCCGGTGGTGCGTCTCGCCCTGTTCGAGCACGCTGAAGAATCCGGGGATGCTCTCGTAGTCCTCCGGCAGCGTCTCCGGCGAGCAGTAGGCGTCCATGCAGCCGCGGTTGCCGCAGTAGCATGCCTTGCCGTTCGGCACGAGGCACATGTGCTCGATGGCGCCGTTGCACTGGTTGGGGCCTTGGTGCAGTCCGCCTCCGACGATGACGGCGCCGCCCGGCCGGCGGTCCAGGTAGATGCAGACGGCGTCGGTCAGCGTCGGATCGGCCCACAGTTCCGCCATGGCCGATGCGGCGCAGTCGCGGATCATGATGCACGGGTAGTGCACCGATTGGCTGATGACGTCCAGCGTGAGCCCGGTGTTGCCCATGATCGCGCCGAAGGTGATCGCGGTGCCGTCCGCCGAAACGATGCCCTGAACCGAAAAGACCACGCCGAGAGCCGCCGTGCCGTCTTTCTCCGTCTCCGCGGCGAAGTCGTTGACGATGCCTCCGATACGCTGATAGTACGCGTTGGTATTGCGGTAGGGGATGGCGCGGTCCGCTTCGGCGATGACGTTGCCGTGAAGATCCACGGCGCACAGGACCAGGTCGCCGGGCCGCATCGATACGCCGATGGATACGCGGTGACGCGCATTGAATTCGTATGACCGGGCCTTGCGGCCGCCGGTCGATTCCTGCAGCGCTCCGCGGGTGATCAATCCCTCGCCGTCCAGCATGCGCAGGTTCTGCGTGATGGTGGGCAGGCTCAGCCCGAGCTCCCGTTCCAGCTCCTGCTTGGTGGCATGGGCGTGAGCGTAGAGGTACCTGGCAATCGCGTTGCGATTGTGTTCCTTGACCGCAAACGACGGCGTCGACGTCATGGGAGCCTCCTTGATCGCCTGATATCTCATGCGCACTACGTGCCAGTGTACTGTGCGAGGGAGGGGTATAGTTAACGATGAACCAACTTTTGGAAAGTTTTTTCTAAAAACTTTGATGTCGTACGTATCTTATAGAAATCACCTTTCTATAAGTTGGATCTGGATGTGCGCTTTTGCTGTGTGAGGTACGGGGAAAAATCGAACAAAAACTCCCAAATAGGTGGGTATTGGTATGTTTTGCGTTGGAAAAATCGCATTTTGTAACAAAAAGAGATCAAAGTCGCACATGAAACGCCGGTGAAATTGTGCGTATGCAGAGATGTGCGCTATCCAGTAAATTGTGAGCTAGGCCACAAAACGCTGATGCGATGTGGCTGGACAATGTCCGCTCCACCATAGGCGGAAACCCAATTTGCAACCGCAAGTCGAGGAGGATTCATGGCAGAAGCAACGAAGGCCGAGGCTCCCACCAAGCCGAGCCCCGAGGAGAAGCAGGCAGCGGCCGAGGCCGAGGTCGACGCCCTGGTCAAGAAGGGCCTGAAGGCGCTTGACGAGTTTGAGAAACTGGATCAGAAGCAGGTCGACCGCATCGTCGCCAAGGCGTCGATCGCCGCGCTGAACAAGCACCTCGTGCTGGCCAAGATGGCCGTCGACGAGACCGGCCGTGGCCTCGTGGAAGACAAGGCCACCAAGAACATCTTCGCCTGCGAGCACGTCACCAACTACCTGGCCGGCCAGAAGACCGTCGGCATCATCCGCGAGGACGACGTGATGGGCATCGACGAGATCGCCGAGCCGGTCGGCGTTGTCGCCGGCGTTACCCCGGTCACCAACCCGACCTCCACCGCGATCTTCAAGTCGCTCATCGCCCTCAAGACCCGCTGTCCGATTATCTTCGGCTTCCACCCGGGCGCGCAGAAGTGCTCTGTCGAGGCGGCCCGCATCGTGCGTGACGCGGCCATCGAGGCCGGCGCCCCGGAGAACTGCATCCAGTGGATCGAGCACCCGTCGATCCAGGCGACCGGCGCGCTGATGAAGCACCCCGGCGTCGCCACCATCCTGGCCACCGGCGGCCCCGGCATGGTCAAGGCCGCGTACTCGTCGGGCAAGCCGGCCCTCGGCGTGGGCGCCGGCAACGCGCCGGCCTACGTCGACAAGAACGTCGACATCGTGCGCGCCGCCAACGATCTGGTCCTCTCCAAGCACTTCGACTACGGCATGATCTGCGCCACCGAGCAGGCCATCATCGCCGACAAGGACATCTACGCGCCGCTCGTCAAGGAACTCAAGCGCCGCAAGGCCTACTTCGTGAACGCGGACGAGAAGGCCAAGCTGGAGCGCTACATGTTCGGCGTCACCGCCTACGAGAGCCCCGATCAGCACACCGTGCTCAACTCCGTGGTCCCGGGCAAGTCCCCGCAGTACATCGCCAAGGCCGCGGGCTTCGAGATCCCGTCCGACGCCACGATCCTGATCGCCGAGTGCAAGGAAGTCGGCGAGATGGAGCCGCTGACCATGGAGAAGCTCGCTCCGGTCCAGGCGCTGCTGAAGTCCGACAACAAGGAGCAGGCCTTCGAGATGTGCGAGCAGATGCTCGTGCACGGCGCCGGCCACACCGCCGCCATCCACACCAACGACGAGGCTCTGGTGCGCGAGTACGGCCAGCGCATGCACGCATGCCGCATCATCTGGAACTCCCCGAGCTCGCTGGGCGGCGTGGGCGACATCTACAACGCGATCGCCCCGTCGCTGACCCTGGGCTGCGGCTCCTACGGCGGCAACTCGGTGTCCGGCAACGTGCAGGCCGTGAACCTGCTCAACATCAAGCGCATCGCTCGGAGGAACAACAACATGCAGTGGTTCAAGATCCCGGCCAAGACCTACTTCGAGCCGAACGCCATCAAGTACCTGCGCGACATGTACGGCATCGAGAAGGCCGTCATTGTGTGCGACAAGGTCATGGAGCAACTTGGCATCGTCGACAAGGTCATCGACCAGCTGCGCGCCCGCGCCAACCGCGTCACCTTCCGCATCATCGACTACGTCGAGCCGGAGCCCTCCGTCGAGACCGTCGAGCGTGGCGCCGAGATGATGCGCGAGGAGTTCGAGCCCGACACGATCATCGCGGTCGGCGGCGGATCCCCGATGGACGCGGCCAAGATCATGTGGCTGCTCTACGAGCACCCGGAAATCGCCTTCTCCGACGTGCGCGAGAAGTTCTTCGATATCCGCAAGCGCGCCTTCAAGATCCCGCCGCTGGGCAAGAAGGCCAAGCTCGTGTGCATCCCGACCTCGTCGGGCACCGGCTCGGAAGTGACGCCGTTCGCGGTGATCTCCGACCACAAGACCGGTTACAAGTACCCGATCACCGACTACGCGCTGACCCCGTCCGTCGCGATCGTGGATCCGGTGCTGGCCCGCACCCAGCCCCGCCGCCTGGCCTCCGACGCCGGCTTCGACGCGCTGACCCACTCGATGGAAGCCTACGTGTCGGTGTACGCGAACGACTTCACCGACGGCATGGCGCTGCACGCGGCCAAGCTCGTGTGGGAGAACCTGGCCGAGTCCGTCAACGGCGAGCCCGGCGAGGAGAAGACCCGCGCCCAGGAGAAGATGCACAATGCCGCCACCATGGCCGGCATGGCCTTCGGCTCCGCGTTCCTCGGCATGTGCCACGGCATGAGCCACACCATCGGCGCCCTGTGCCACATCGCCCACGGCCGCACGAACTCGATCCTGCTGCCGTACGTGATCCGCTACAACGGCCAGGTTCCCGAGGAACCGACCAGCTGGCCGAAGTACAGCAAGTACATCGCCGATGAGCGCTACCGCGATCTGGCCATCAACCTCGGCGTCGATCCGGGCAAGACCCCGGCCGAGGCCGTGGAGAACCTGGCGAAGGCCGTCGAGGACTACCGCGACAACAAGCTCGGCATGAACAAGAGCTTCAAGGATTGCGGCGTCGACGAGGATTACTTCTGGAGCGTGCTCGACCAGATCGGCATGCGCGCCTACGAGGACCAGTGCGCCCCCGCGAACCCGCGCATCCCGCAGATCGAGGACATGAAGGACATCGTCATCGCCGCCTACTACGGTGTGTCGCAGGCCGAAGGCCACGCCATGCGCATCGAGCGCGAAGGCGTCGACGCCACCGAGGAAGCCTCCGAGCGCGTCTGAGCGCGTCCAAGCGCATAGGTGGCCCGAAAACTAGCGGCAACCTAGCCGTATAACCAGAGCCCGACCCCAACACGGGGCCGGGCTCTTCCGTTTGCCCCCGCGTGGCGGCATTCCGCGCCGTCGCGTGGTGGTGTATTTGCCGCGTGGTGGAGTTCCACGGCGCACTGATCGTTCCACCGCGCGGGTAATCCCTCCACGGCGTGGTAGTCCAAATTGGCGGAATTCCGCGGATCGTCATTTCTTCTCTCATACGCCGTGGAACGATTTCTTCGCGGTGGGATGTTTACCGCGCCGTGGAATGGTTTGCCGCCTGTTGGAACTCCTATGGTGTGGCGGCATTTCGCGTCATGGTGGTGATCTTCCATGGCGTGGTAATCGTTCCACCGCGCGGTACCCCTTCCACGCCGCGGTAAAGTGTCCACTGCGGGGTAGGGCAAATTGGCGGAATTCCGCGGATGATCCTTTCTTCTCTCATACGTCGTGGAACGATTTCTTCGTGGTGAGGTGTTTGCCGCGTGGTGGGGTTCCATGACGCACTGATCGTTCCACCGCGCGGTAATCCCTCCACGGAGTGGCAGGCCAGATTGGCGGAATTTCGCGGATAGTCATTTTCCTTCTGATACGCGGTGGAATGTTTGCCGCGCCGTGGAATGGTTTCCTCGTGGTGGAGTGCCTGCGGCGTGGTGGCATTCCGCGTTGTCGTACGGTGATTCCTCCGCGTCGTTACAATTGTTCCACTGCGCGGTAATCTTTTCACCGCGCGGTAACTCTTCCACGGCGGGGTAGGGCAAATTGGCGAAATTCCGCGGAAAACCGATTTTCCTTAACCGCGTGGTGGAACAATTGCCGCGTGGTGGAAGGATCACTGCATGGTGGAAGAGGTTACTGCGCCGTGGAAGGATCACTGCATGGTGGAAGAGGTTACTGCGCCGTGGAAGGATCACTGCGCGGTGGAATATTTAGTGCGGGGAAATACCTTGAGCCGTGTTATGCCAAGAGCGCCGCGAGGATGCATCCGAAGGCGATGAAGCTGGCGAACGCCTCGGTGATACCGGTGACGACGGGTTTTATGGTCCGGTGCCGTGCCGCCATCGGCAACGCGATGGCGCGGGCCAACAACAGAATGGCCATCACGATGAGGTAGGGGCTACGGCCATCCGGGATGGCGAATATCAGCAGCATCGCCGCGTGCCAGGCCCATGACGCCACCAGATACGAACGCTTGCCCCGCTCGCGGATCATGGTTTTGACCACCAGCACCGAGCCATACTGCGTCAGTGCGAACAGTATGGCTGCGGCCAATCCCACCGTGGGCAAGGCGCCTGCGGGCCACCACGCATGAAGATCAAAGAGCCTATCCATGCCTGGCCTGGTCCGAATGGCGGTACTGGCGGCTGCGGTGCCGCAGGAGGCCGTCGAAGCGTCGGTTCCCAACGGCGCGAAGGACTCGAGACACGCCCTCTCGTTCCTCGAACCGAACGACACGATTACCGTGGCCATGACCGATGCCGCGATTATGGCCACCGCGTTGCCCCACAGCGATCGCTCCTTCCTCAGCCATGAGGAGAGCATCGAGAGGGCTGCAAGCACCATATATAACGGTGCCCAACGCAATACTCCGGTGTGCGTGGCGAGGAACGGCAGCCCGATCACGGCGCGCACCGCGATATAGACGAGCATCGGCGGCAGGTAACGCCGCGAACAATGCGACTTGAACCAGTGGGCGGCGCTGAATTGCACGCAATAACAGGCGGCCCACGCCGCCAGCAGCCATAAGGCGTCGAGATTGGGCCCGCCTATGATGGCTCCGGCAACCGCCGGCAGCATGACCATGACCCATGCGCCTGGCTGGTTATCGACCCAGTCGCGTTTGAGGGTCTTGCGGCGCGTCTGCGGAGATCTCGTTGATGTGGCCATAACAGGTAATCTTATCGTGATGGTCGGCGAGCATGGCTTTCGGCGGAATCGTATGAGGCCGGGGCGTCAATCCAACGTGCGCCGGTCGGAAGGGGTCCATCGTCGTATGCGTTGCCTCGCGGCGCGCGACGACCTTTCAATGGGTGTCGCCTTCGGCGGTGGTGATGGCCTCGGCGATCGGATCCTTGCTGAAATCGTGATTGCGGTATCCCGGGTCGTCCACCGGAAGATGCTGCATCAGCGTGTCGAATACCTGGCTGTAGATCTTGCCGTGGTCGAGCACCGCATCCAGCACGTGGCCGCCGAAGGTGCGGTCGTCCGAGAGGAAGTGCTCGTGGAATCCGGCCACCGCGGCGCCGTGGAACATGACCGGCGAGAAATAGCCGAGCAGCGTGCCCCTGACATCGTGGCGCAGGAACATCGCCTGGCGGTCGGCCACCTCCACCAGTGTGGGGTAGGGCGCCTGCTGCTTGATGACGGCGCGCGTCTTGATGAAGCTGAACGTGCCGCGCACGATCACCGAGAAGAAGGTGTTGGCTCGGCCGTTCGCCTCGACGATGCGGTCGTTGAGCGCCTTGAGTCCGATATCCGACCGTTCGCATTGGTATTGGAACGCGGCGTGATGCACGTTCGCGAACGGCATGGTGAAATCGTCCGGCACCCGCTCCGCCACGCCGCTCTGCCCGACCTTGTACGCCTCGCCGTCGAGGATGATGAGCTCGCCGTCGAGTCCCTCGCCGGTGCCGATGCCGGTGTCGCCGTGCTTCAGCAATTCGCCGATGGTGGTCGTGCCTTCCAGCAGCCCGGGGACGAGCAATGCCAGCGTGCCGTGCTGATAGAGCACGTTCGCGTTGTTGTCGGTGATTGGTTTGATCTGTTCCGCCTGTGATTTTGTCACGGAGCACACGATAATGCGATCTCTGCCGTACTCTCAACATGTATCTCACGGTTTCCGCTCACCGTGACGCGAATCACACGGCTCCGCTGGTGCCGGAGGGTGCTTGGCGGTGCATTGTTTCCGGCCACCCCCAGTCGGCTTCGCCGCCAGCCCCCGACGTCATATGCGACGTGCGCTTCGCGCACTGCTATGGGCAATCCACAGGATTGCCCATCCAGCGGGGGCATGAACTTCGTGCACATGGGCAAGTCCGCGAGGTGGGAAAAACGGTGAGGGCGTGCCGCGCGGGGCGCGACACGCCCGAACTCCTTAAGGCCACCCCCAGTGCTTTAATTAACAAGTTGCCTGATTTGGGCTCGCATATTGGAATCAAAAAAGCGAGCGCGGCACGGGGAGATACATCCGTAGATTTCCGGAGCTGCGCACTGATGTGGTGGTGTCCACGGAACATGCCTCGCAAGAGGTGCGTTTCGATGGTCATGCCCGCCGGTGCCCTTCAAGCAGGCTGGTAAACAGTAAACGAATCGCTAGAAAGGGCGGACGGCAATGGCGGGACAGAAAATCCGCATCAGGCTTAA
>OBZB01000173.1_pt1 | contig 11603 bp, 7 predicted proteins | sample 1476861 | NCBI WGS metagenome assembly OBZB01 (sample SAMEA2580226, study PRJEB22360) | human gut metagenome | biome: human gut; feature: human-associated habitat; material: faeces | place: Denmark | collected 2008/2010
TCGTATGGCGTGAACCCTTTGCCGTTCCAATCGATGTGATGGGTGATCGAATACTCGTATTCGTTCCAGTGCTCCATCCATGGAAGGGCGTGGTCGCCTTCACGGGTGACGACCGAGTAGCGGAACCAGCCCTCGGGAACCTGTATGGCATCGTCGTCATACGGGTCCGTCAGGGAATCGAGGTAGCCGGCGACGATGGATTCGCCGGCATGGAATTCCGTGTACCATGCGAGGTCGGGATTGCGCAGCGCGGCGTGCAGCGAGTCGAGCAGTGCGGCGTCGTTCATCGTGGTCCTTTCACCGGTTTTCCGTTTCCGGCAGGATGCCGGTGTTGTCGTATATTCTGAACGTTTCGACGGCGTGCGCGACCCGCGCCCTCGATTCGCCATAGGTGGCGGAATCGACCGTCTCACGCCATACGGGTTCACGGGTTTCCGCATTGCCGTACGGCTTGGGCTCGGTGGGGGTTATCGACATTTCGAAGTCCCATGAGGATGCGCCGTGCTCGGCGGGGCGGAAGTCGAGAGTGCTGCGGTTGCCCGTCAGCCGCAGCAGCCGGGATTGCTCGCCGAGCCGGTCGGAGAGGGATGCGGAGCGTGCCACGGTGCGGATCATGCGTTTCATGCCGGTGGCGAGGTGGTCTGTCATCGCAGGGTTCCCTTCTAGGCGTGCCATTTGAGGTTCGTATCGTTGAACCCGCTTTTTTCGAGCGGGCACATCTCCACGTTGATGGGGATTCCGGGCAGTCCTCCCAGTTTGATCAGGAAACGGCCCAGACCCTTGTGCGAGGCGTCGGAGCCGAAGTTGACGGGCGTGGCCCAATCCTCCAGCATGTCCTCCTCGCGCCGGGATACGGGCAGTCCGCATTCGCCGCGCAGGTAGCGGTCCACCTCGATGCGGCTCAAAGCGCCCAGCACCTTGATCTCGCTGCGTTCCACGAAGCCGCGCGCCTTGGTGTTCTGCGCCGGGGTCTCCATGCACATCAGGTCCTTGAACGTGTGTGTGATCATGATCTGGCCTACGCCCCACTGCCTGTTCAGACGGGTGAGCAGGTCGAGCTTTTCGACCATGAGGGGGCTGGCGCGCAAAGCGCGGTGCATCTCGTCCATGATGATCACGTGGTTGCGCCGGGGCTGTAATCCCTCCTCGGCGAGCACGTCGGCGGCGTTCTTCGCGGCGAACGCGCTCGTCCATGTGGTCGCCAGCACGGCGGCGACCACATCGTCGCCCGACTGGGCCAGGGCGCTGATATCGAAGTCCACGGGCCTGGACAGGTCGATGCGCGCGGTGGTCTGGTCGCCGAACAGACGGCCGAACTTCGTCATGCGGTTCGAGAATCCGTGCAGGTCGGCCAGAAGGCCGCGAACCTGCGCCCTGTAGAGCTCGTCGTTTTCCGGGTCGTCCCAGACCGCCGCCATACGCACCTCGTCGGGCCCTTCGCGCAGCAGGTCTCGCAGGTCCGCGATGACGGGAGGCTGCGGGTCGTCGCCGTGCCGGTCGTGGAGCACGCGCACGGCCACGGAAAGGATATCGGATTCGCGTGCGGTCACGCCCCTGGCACCGCCCACGTCGTCGGCCTCGCGGCCGGTGCGCATGATCGTCAAAAGCACCTCCATGAGCGCGGCGCGCGTGTCGTTGTAGTAGTCCGTCAGGTCCTTGCGCGCCTTGCCCTCCAAGCGTTGCAGCGCATAATGGAGGTCGCCGGGGTCCAGGGGGTTGACCACGCCGATGCCCGCTCCCAGCCGGATGACCTGGCCGCCGAGCATGTTGACCAGTGAGGCGTAGTCGGGCTTCAGATCGCCGGGGATGATCGCGTTCATGCCCAGGGCGCTCAGTCCCAGCACCTCGCGGCGCACGAACGTGCTCTTGCCGATGGCCGGCAGGCCGAGCAGGAACATAGAGGGCTGTTTGATGATGCCGGCCTTGAACCAGCTGATCGGGTCGCAGCACACGCCGGCACCCGTCATCAGGCTTCGCCCGACCGGCACCCCCTCGGCCGGCAGGGCCATGTCGGTGCCGAACGGCCAGAACCCGCCGCACACCTGGTTCGACGTGCCGAAGAACTCGTCTATCGTGGGCATCAGGGCCGCATAGCCGCCTCCACGCGAGCGTTTCCCCCGCCACGGCATCGGGGGCACGGGCTCGTCCGGTTTGGCCTTCAACGGACCGAGCAGCATGGATTCCATGCGTGCCACGGGGTCCGTGGGCGTGGCGCTTGGCATGGTTCCCTTCCGTTTCGACGGCTTCCATGGCATCGGCATCATGTGTCCTCCGTTCAGGACAGGAGCCGGCCGAGGGGGCCGGCTGGAGTGTATGATCTGACGTTCAATCCAAGGGGCAGGCTTGCGGCGAATCCCGTGTCCTGTGCCCCGTAGCAGGGGCGCAGGTCGATCTTCGCGCCGCCTGCGGCCTGTTCCACGGCGCGTGACGCGGCTTCGAGTCGTTGGCTTTCCTGTTCGCCCCTGGACACGGTGACGGTGACGAGCATCCCGAAGAACACCATGACCGCACCCTGGTTCGTTTCGACGGCCTGGCGGTTGGCCTTGCCTATCTGGCTCATGGACCTCACCGTGGCGCGTTTCTCCTGGCTGACCTGGTTGGCTGCCTTCTGCCGGTTCTGTTCGGCCATGAACATGGTCTTGTCGGGCGGCAGCATCCGGTAGAGCACGGTGACGCGCTTGCGGTCGCAGTCCGCCAATGGGCTGAGCAGTCGGGTGAGCGTGTCGGCGGTCACGTTGCTTTGCGGCGGGTCCACCATCTCCCATGTGCGGCTCAGCCCGGAATCGTGCGAATAATGGCTCCAGCCGGCCTCGTGCATGAGCGGCCCGCAATCCTCCCATGCGATGTACGGGGGCTCGTCGGATTCCTCGATGGTCTCCTGCGCGGCCGGATCGTAGGCGACGCGGACCATGCGAGTGATCTCCTCCATGCCCAGGGCCCTCGCGGCACCGCCTCCCGCCTGCGCTATCTGCTCGCGGATCGAGGGCAGCAGCAGGCTTATGCGACGCGCGGCCTCCCCGGCCTCCAGGTATTTGCCGTCACGGTCGGTGTAGCGGAAAGTCAAGGTGAGCGTCACGTCGTTGGAAGCGCCGCCGGCTGCGTACTGGTCCATGATCTGCGCCATGGCGCGCGCCGCGAGCTCGGGAGCGTCCTTGACGATGCGTTTGCTCAGCGTGCGGCGGAAACGCACGCCGGAATCGGGTGCCGTGTCCACGGTCACGGCCAGTTGGGTGACGCCGGTCTCGGAGGCGAGCGATTCCATGAGCCCGGCCCACGAGGCCACGTACGAGTCCTCCACGTCGTCGTCGGCGAGGCTCGCGCCCTGCGGCTGGCATGACAGGAGCAGCGAGTATTCGCCGGTGTGCGAATGCCGCACCAGGCAGAACTCGCCGCCCAGCCCGTCCAGGGCGGAGGTCAGGACCACCCTGGAGAGGATGCCCGGCAGCATGGCCTTGCCGCCGTCGATCGGCGCGAGCAGGCCGGAACGGTACAGGTTTGCGCCGGTACGCTGCGCGGCCATCCACGTGCGTTTCTCCACGGCGCGGTCCACCATGTTGCGGTGCTCGCGGTCCCTGATCGCCAGCACGAGGATGACGCCCATGCCGACCACGAGGATCGCGATGGCCGCGACCACGCTCGCCATGCTGACCAGCAGCGTGCAGGTCAATACGCCCATGCCCGCTATCGTCAACGGGATGCCGATGTTGCGGATGCCTCCCGGCATCGGCCGCATCCAATCCCCGTATGTCGTGTTCGACGCCATGATTATCCGAATCTCCTTAATGCGTCAGAATGTCTTGCCCTTGCGAGCGGTCGAGCGGTCGGCACCGTCCGGGGCGCCCTCGCGGGCGAACCCGCCGGCGTCGCCGTTCGCCCCCTGCGGCCTGTTGCCGCCTGACGGGTCGGGTGATGCGCCATCGGGTGCCGGTGGAACCGGGCTCCCCGCACCATTGCCGTTCGCTCCCAGCGGCTTGCCGTCGCTAGCCTTGCGGTTCGCTCCCTGCGGCTGGTCGCCGGTGTTCTGCGGTTCGCCGCCCGTGGGATTGCCTTCCAGCGGCTTGGCGTGCTTGCCGCCGCCGTTCGCCCCCTGCGGCTTTCCGCCGTTTCGGCCGAGCCCGGAAAGCAGTCCGGCCAGGCCGCGACCGGCACCGGGTTTGGCACCGTCCGGTGACGCTTCGCCGCGTCCGTCGCCGCCGCCTTTCCTGCCGCCCTTGCCTCCTGCGGCCTTGCGCACGCCGGCACCGGCCAAAGCGACTCCCATGCCGAGTATGGAGGGCAGGATTCCGCCGCCGCCACCGCCGACCGAGGATTGCACGGCGGGCACGATCACGCGGATCATGGCGGGAAGGAGGATGATGACGCTCAGGGTGAGCATCAACGTGATGGCCTGGCTGTCGTCGCCGGGCCCGGCCGTGACCATGATCGCCGAGCCGGTCGCCATGACCAGTGCGGCGACGGGCTTGTAGGCCAGGAACGCGGCCAGCCAGCCGATGGTCTTGGCGAAAGCCTGCTTGCCCGATTCCATCCAGCTCATCGCGGCCCACATGGGTGCCACGCCCACCAGGATCGGCAGCATCCCGGCGCGGAAGTAGGCGAATATCTTGCTGATCAGCCCGCAGATCCACATCACGACGGTGAGCACGATGGCGACGGGCGCGCCCAAGTTGAAGAACGAGCTCGCGGCCAGGCTTTTCGATTCCCAGGCGTCGCTCATCATGCCGGACGCGGATCTGAGCACGTCGGCGGTCCACGTGTCGAACGTGGCCTGGAACGTGTTGACCAGCCCGGCAAGGCACACGGCGCTCAGGATCGCCCACATGAACGCCTTGCCCAACGGGATCAGGTCACGTCCCTCCTGTTGGGTGACGAGCTTCCAGCCGGCCGCGATCACGCCGCACACGGCCGCGATGATCAGGAACGGGTCAACCTGCATACGGATGTAGTCCGACAGGAAGAACGTGGTGCCGCCGCCCGGCGTCCAGGACGGCAGGCCCGGATTGCCGCCGGACGAGCGGGAGAAGAACGTGAGCGCGATGCTCGCGCACGAGGAGCCGAGCAGCACGCCGAGCAGTATCCAGCCGATGCGGTCGAGCAGACGGCCCTCGCCGCCCTGGCCGATGTTCCACACGATGCGCGCGCTCAGCACGATCAGGCTGATCGCGGCGGCAGCAATGAGCACGCCCTGCGCGATGCGCAGGTACCGGTTCACCGGCGTGAACCATGAATCGTAGTCCGGCGTGGCGTTCGCCTGCAACGTTGATACCGTGTCGTTCGCGGCGACCAGCGTGTTGCGGCTGGTGGACAGCCATTCGATCGTGGAATCCGACTGCACCTGGTACATGTTCCACAGGGTCTTCTCCAGCCAGGAGAGCTTGCGCTGCTTCTGGCACGAGGAGTCCTTGTACTCCCATTTGCCCTCGTCGGGCGACTCCTCCTGATACGTGTTCTCCAATGCCCTGCATTGCAGTTCCGGAGACTTCCTCAGCAGATCCTTCGCCGCCTTCTTGGTGCCGACCGCGACCGCGCCGGTATGGGCGGGCGGGTCGCCGTACTGGTCGATGACCCATTGGATCTGGCTGGGGCCGATCAGGTCGCCGAGCCTGCCTTCGGGTATCTTCATCACGTAGGTGGTCTGGGTGTCGCTGATCTGCTTGTCTCCGAACGTGAGCTCCTTGCTGAACGATCCGAAGTCGGGTCCGCCGCAGGCGGCGAGGCCGGCAAGGCAGGCGAGGGCGAGCAGCAGCGCGCACAGGCGCTGCCGTATGCGTCGAATCCCTTCCATGGCTTTTTCTCAGCAGCTTGCGGTGACGGACAGGCCGAGTGCGGCGAGGATGGCGACAGCGCCCGCACCGAGGAAGATGCCGATCACCCAGTTGACGAGCTTGTCGAACGTGTCGTCGCGGTCCGGCACGCCGTCGCCCTGCTGGCGCAGGATGTGCACGCCGATGCGCACCAGCGCGACCACGCCGATCACCAGGCTCAGCGCCTTCACCCAGCCCAGGGCGGTGGATACCGGCCCCGAGAATCCCGGAGGCAGGCACGGGGTCGGGTCGGAAAGGGCCTCGGCGAGGATCATGTATGTTTCATGCAGCATTGGGTCGTTCCTTTCGTGTTAGGTTCATGCACCATCGTCAGCCGACATGGGCCGTGGCGCGGGGCATGGCGTCTACGTCCCTGACAAGCCGTGGGTACGCGGCCGGATAACGCCGGGGAAACCCGTCGAGCTCAAGCCCTTTGATATGGGGCAGCCGCCACACGCGGACGGCGGATGACAGTTGGATGCGCGCCGCCACCAAAGGCCGGGGCACGCGGGGCGCGGGGTCGGTGATGGCCGCGCCCAACAGGATCGATGCGCCGAACAGTCCGGCCGACTGGTCGGCGAGCAGCGCGCGCAACGATTCGAGACCTCTCCCGGTTCCCATGGCGCACAGGATGACGCGCGACGGCATGGAGGGATCCTGGCTCACCGGCAGCGCGCGGCCGGCGTCGGCGAAACGTTCCGGATCCGAATGGCGGATCGTGGTGCATCCGGCACCGCCGTGCGCGCCCACCAGCCACACGCGGTCGGTGACGGGTGCCGCGAACGACGGGATCAACGTGGTCAGTTGTGGCATGGTGTTGGTCCTTTCATAGGCTCGGGTCGGTGCCGGGCAGTTGCGAGGGGTCCGGGTTCGCGGGCACCGACCAGCCCGGAGACGCGGAACCACCGGTCGAGCCGGCGGAACCGCCGGAGGAATGGTATCCGCCGCCCGTCGGGCCGGAACCCGAGCCCGAAGCGGAGCCGGAGGGCATGTACGAGTACTGTTGCGGTGCCGGCGTGCTCTGCGCCTGCGCCGCAGCCGCCGCGGCCTCCTCCTGCGCTTTCCTTTCCTCGTCGGCCTTGGTCTTCGCGTCGATGGAGGCGTTCACCTTGTCCATGGCGTCGGTGATGGCCTTCTCGTCGCGCTTGTCGATGGAGGCGCGCAGCAGGGCGCGAGAATATTCGTCCTGCACCTTGCCTTCGGAGGAGGAATACAATCGTTCGCCCTGTTCGACGGTATGGGCCAGCCGTGAGGAGAACACCGCGCCCGCCGCCTTCTTCAGCCGCGAGAGATTTCCCGTGTGCTTCTTTTCGATGGCTTGCAGCTTGGATGTGGTGGCGTTGGCCGTTTCCGTGTCCGTGGCGGCACATGCGGGGATTCGCTCGCCCTCGGAATATTGTTCGGCCAGCTTGTCGAGGGTTTCCAGGGTTTCCGGGTCGGCGAGCTTGTCGGCCGTGACCGCTTTCGCCTGTGCGAGCCGGTCGCCGTCGAGATATTCGACCAGCTTCTGTTCGGCTTTCTTCGCCGCAGCGTGGGCGGTGGCGCAGTCCGCCGTCGCCTGTTCCAGCTCGCGTGCGGCCGTGGCGGATTCATGCGATCTCCACGCGGACATGCCGGCGACCGTGACGCAGGCCGCGAGCAGGATGCCGCCCGCGGTCGTGGCTATGCGCCTCCATTCGCGCACGGGCATGGCGGCATCCCGGTCGCCGACCGGCGTGAGGTCGATCGTGTCGGCGAGATCGGCCGGCTCCACGGCACCGACAACGTGCTGCGGTTCCGATGCCGGGGCATCGGCCGGGATATCATTCCCCACCGGATTCGAGGCCGATGGCAGCGGGCCGATCTCCCACGGATCGACGGCCGTGTTCGCCCGGTCTTCGCTTCCGGCGTCGTCCACGCATCGCGCATCCGGCTCCAGCCCGGGCCCGGGCTCGGGTTCGGGTTCGGCCGGTGGCCGGCGTTCCGGTTCCGGTTCTCGTGCCGTGTCGATGGCGACGGCGGTGCCGGCGGCGACCATGGGGCCCATCTCCCATGGGTCCGTGCCGGAGGTGTTCATCGGTTCGGGAAGAGGCGCTGGCGGAGGCTCGGGCGGTCCGGCGCGGTGGCGGTCATGCCGTCGGCGGCGTCGGCCTGCCGTTCGCGCAGCTGCCGCTGTTCCATGACCCATGCGGGATGCTGGCCGTGTTCGTGCGCGTCCATGAGGCAGCGCGTGACCTCGCCCTCGGGCGAGACCGCCGCGAGCCGGCCCAGATGGCCGGTGAACGCGGCCTCGGGATCGCCCTGCATGAAGCTCATGTACGCGGCGGCCTCAAGCATGCCCTCCCTTCGCGCGGAATCCGGGATGGTGTTGGACAGCCGCCACAGCAGTGCGGGTATGTCCTGGTGGAACTCGCTGTTGGCGATCTCGCGCACGTTGTAGTCGGCCTGGTACCACGGTTTGACCTGGCCCGAGGCGAACAGGGGCAAGGCGCGCGGATCATGCTCGGCGACCATGAGGAAACGGGCGCGTTCCATGCCCGGCGATATCAGCTTCGCGCACACGGCGTCGCGCAGCCCCGTGTCGCCGGACAGCGACGCCAGCAGCCCCGCCGTGGCATGGTCCTTTTCCGCGTCCGCGCCGATGCGGTATTGTCCGGCGCGCAGCGAGTCGAGAAAATCGAATACGGCCAATGCGGTTTGCCTGTCAGCCATGTGCAACCTCCAGAAGAATGATGATGGTGCGAACAATGTCAGAGTCGATGATGCGCCGGGTCGCGGGCCGCTGCGGGGCGCACCGTCTACAGGCCCCATCGGGAGCACGGCTCCACGGGTCCACGGGTTCCGGGCATGGGAAAGGCCCTCCGCCGGGAGAGGCTGGCGAAGGGCCTGGGGGTTCGCACGCCGCCCGGGGCACGGGATTCGGAAGGTATGCCCCTTTCCGGCATGTGAAGTCGATGGAGGGCGTTCCGGCCGTCATCGGACGACGAGGCCGGAACGCCTCGGGGTCACTTGCCCGCGTTCGCGGCCGTGTGGCGGCCGGAACCCTGTGCGCGGTGGCGCTTGCGGAACACGAGCAGGGAGCCGCCGGCGAGCAGCACCGCCAGGGCGCCGCCGGCAAGGCCGAGCACGGCCGTGCCGGTGTAGGCCAACGGCTTGGCACGGTATCCGTTCCAGTCGTCGGTGTTGCTGGTGGCCTGGGTGTCGGCGCACAGCTGCTTGCCGTCGATCTCGGTCACGTCGCCGGTGGAATATTCCGGATCGGTGTCTTCGCCGCCGTCGGTCTTGTCGTTGAACGGGTCGCCGTTGGACGGCGCGCATTCCACGAGCGGGGTGCCGGTGACGATGGCGCGGTCCGTGTGGGTGTCGCCTTCCCTGACGCCCTTGAGCGTGCCGGTCACGCTGACCGACTCGCCCGGCTTGAGCACCAGGGTGTCCCAGTTGTCGGGGTAGGCGAGCGAATCCATGTCCACGTGCGCGTCGCCGACGATGGTGGAGTCGGCGAGGTCCAGGTCGCTTGCCTTGAACCATGCGCCGTCACCGGTGGCCGGGTCGGTCTTGGAGGTGTTCGTGATGATGAACGTGATGCCGATGCTGTCGGCGTCCATCTTCAGCGCCTGCTTCGGGTCGTCGCGGTCCGCCTGCTCCTGGCCTTCCTGCTTGAGGGTCGGGGCATCGACCTTCTCCAGGTGGATGCTCGGGGTCATGTCCGGGGTCTTGGTGACGACCTTGTTGGATTCGCGCGGTTGGCCGTTGATGGTCTCGGTCCACGTGTTGGGCACCTCGTCGGCCACGGCGATGCGCTTGCACTGGAGGTAGAGCACCCAGCCGGCCTCGTGCTCGTTGTCGGCGCTCACCAGGTCGAGGTAGGCCTGGGTCGCGTTGACCGTGACCTTGCCGTTGCCGTCGGCGTCCACGGCGAACAGGTTGCCGCCGAACTTCGAGGAGTCGAAGCCGCTGCCCGCGATCTTCTCGCCCCTGGCCGCGAGCACCTGGCCGTCCCTGTACAAATCACGCGAGGCGTAGACGGCCCAGTTGCCCAGGTACTGGTCGTACTCGGTGGCCAGCTGGTCCGTGCCGCCCCAGTCCGTGACGGTCTGGTAGGCGCGGTCCGGGGGCAGGATGCTGGAATCCAGTCGGTAGAGGAACGTGTGGTTCAGATACACGCTCTTGCCGTCGATGCTGTCGCCGCCGACCTGCACGGTCACGTCCTTCTTCGGGTTGATCTCCTTCAGCGGGTTGGTGACGGTGTTGGTCTTGTCGCGCTTGTCGTTCGTGACCTGCGTGGCGGTGTTCTCCACCGTGTGGCCGTCCTTGACCTTGGTGACGGTCATCGGCATGACCACCTGGTAGGTGTGGCCCAGCAGCGACTGGTCGATGCTCGGGTCCTTCAGCGGGTCGTAATCCTTGTCGGACTTCTCGCTGTACGCCTTCAGGTCGCCGGGCTGCGGGTCGCCCTTCACGGTCTCGCCGGTCGCGGGGATCTGGGTGTCCACGGTTTTGGCGAAGGCGTAGAGCACGCCGTCCTTGTCCTGGATGTTGAACTCGCCGGTGCGGTCCCTGCCGGTCTCGTCAAGGATCTCCACGTGTTCGGCGTCGAGGGTCAGGTACTCCTGGTCGTAGTCGTCCGTCATGCCCAAGCGCCATACCTTGTAGGCGGTGTCGGTGAGCCTGGAGGCGTCGATGTTGACGCGGTAGTACACCTTGTCGCCCAGCAGCGCGGTCTTGCCGTCGATGTTGATGGTCGGGTCCTTCTGCGTGTCCTGCTTGGAGGGCTTGATGACCGGCGGCTCGTTCTCGACCTTGTTGGACGGGGTGACTCCGTTGTTGACGGTCAGCGCGGCCTTGTTGCCGACGGTCTTGTCGGTCGGCGCGTCCTCGTTCACCTTGGCCTCGAAGCGCAGCAGCACGCGCGGGTTGGAGCCGGCCTTCCAGTTGGCGGCAACCCAGTCCCTGGCGAACGTGGCCTCGAACGAGTGGTTGGCTTCGTCCCACTGCACCTTGTAGGCGCTCTTCGGGATGATGCCGCCGGTTCCCAGGTCGGTGATCTCCAGGGTCTGCTTGTTCGCGGTGGTGTACTCGGAATAGGTGTCGCTCAGCTTGATGGAGGTCACCGAATATGCCTGGTCCGCAGGGATCTTCGGGTCCACGCGCACGGTGTATTCCACGGTCTGGCCGGGGAACACGGTCTTGGTGTCGATGCTGGACTGGTCGCCGCCCTGGGAGGATTCGGCGATGACCTGCTTGTGGATCGGGGGCACGGTCACGCAGATCTTCGGCGTGTTGGTGTCCACCGTGCTGCCGCCGACCGTCTGGCCGCCCTTGTTGTCGAGGTCGTCGCCCTTCGGGTCCACGCACGTGTTGAGCTCGTCGCCCTCGGACTTGCCGTAGGATTCGAGCAGCTTCACGGTGTCGAAGTTCACGTCGAACGGGATCACGACGCTGATCTGCTTCGCGGTCTTCAGGTCCTTCTGCGCGGCCTCGTAGGAGTCCTTCGCGCTGACCGTGACCTTGGTGCCCTCGGCGGTGATGTCGAACTGGTCGGTCACGTCCCTGCCGGTCTTGTTCAGGTCGTTGACGCTGGCGTTGGCCTCGTCGGCGGTGTCCTGCTCGTAGACCTTGATGTTGGAGGTGTCCTTCAGGTCGAGGATGCTATCGACGTTGGCGAAGTCGTCGGTCCACGCGATCTCGGGCACGCGGCCCAATCCGGTGGGCAGGGTGCCGGAGATGACCGCCGCCACCTCGTCGCCGAGACGGTAGTACTTGTCGTCGCCGCCCACCTTGTCGCTCTTGGTCGGATCGACGGTCAGCTGCCACTTGCCGTCA
>OBZB01000174.1_pt1 | contig 11588 bp, 10 predicted proteins | sample 1476861 | NCBI WGS metagenome assembly OBZB01 (sample SAMEA2580226, study PRJEB22360) | human gut metagenome | biome: human gut; feature: human-associated habitat; material: faeces | place: Denmark | collected 2008/2010
GCCTTATTACCTAATTACTGAAAAAATAGTCGCATAGACAAAAAAGAGGAACGACTATTTTATATTAAAAAAAGAAGGGGATGTGCCTTAGTTTTGACACAGCCCCATCCAATCTGCATAGTTACACTATCCCGACCGGATAGTGACACCATTTTAAAAGTTTGATAATGGCTATTTTATTCGTCATCCCCATCATCTGCTATCGGTAGAATCTTTTGACTCTCCTCATGCGGTAATTGTTCTACTTGGCGTAGTTTCCGTTCAATGGCGCGAGTCCTTTTTCCCATTACTTCTTCCAATTGGTCACCGGCACTTTGCAGGTTCTTCTGTACTTTTTCGAGCAGACCTCCGAATTTGCTGAATTCTGTTTTGACTGCTCCTAATACAGTCCATACTTCTCCGGTACGCTTTTGAATAGCCAGTGTGCGGAATCCCATTTGAAGACTGTTCAGAATAGCTCCAAGAGTAGTCGGTCCCGTCACAACAATCTTATATTCTTTTTGCAGCGTCTCTACCAAACTTGTTCTTCGGATCACTTCCGCATAAATACTTTCGAAAGGCAGGAACATAATCGCAAAGTCTGTCGTAAAAGGCGGGTCTACATATTTGTCGTGAATATCTTTCGCCATCTTTTTGATTGTTACTTCCAACTGCTTGCCGGATGACTCTATCAATGAGGTATCTCCGGCTTCGAAAGCGTCGTAATACTGCTCGTATATGTCTTTCGGAAATTTGGCATCGATAGGCAGGTATACAGTGCTGTTCGTATCATCCTTGCCAGGAAGCTTAATGGCAAATTCCACGAATTCGGTTCCGCTTTTCTTGGTTTTTACATTAGCGTCATATTGTTCCGGACTCATCATCTGTTCCAGCAGTGCTCCCAACTGAACCTCTCCGAATGTACCGCGCATTTTCACGTTGCTCAATACTTTCTTCAGTCCACCGACATCTTGTGCGAGAGACTTCATTTCTCCCAGTCCCTTCTGTACATTTTCCAATTGTGAGCGGACGATTTCAAAGGACTGGCCAATGCGTTCATTCAAGGTTTTCTGCAGTTTCTCTTCCACCATCAGCCGCATGTCATCCAAACGCTTTTCAGTCGATTTTATCAGAACCTCTTGTTGGCGTGCCATCGTGTCGAACTTTTGGCGTTGCAGTTCTCCGCTCGTCATCATATTCTTATGCAGCACGTCTTGCAGTTGTTGCATATTCTGATTCAGTGTTTGGGTCATTTCCATGCGGAGTTCCCGTATGCTGCGGTTTAGTTCTTCACGGTTTTCTTGCATTTGTTGGCGCAAGGCTGTTTGCAATTGCTCTGCTTGGGCATGGTTATTTCCTTTTACCAGTGATAGTACAATCGAGATTACTGCTAATACGGCAATAACAATAAGTAGAATCAGCTCCATCAATAAGTCAGAATTTCGTTTCCGGTTTCAGTAATCAGAATCATGTTTTCCCATTGGGCAGAGGGTAGTCCGTCATCTGTACATACCGTCCATCCGTCAGCTTCGTCAACGAACACTTCGTAAGTGCCCATATTTATCATCGGTTCAATGGTAAAGGTCATACCCGGAACAATCATCATTCCCGTTCCACGACGTCCGAAGTGTTCCACATCCGGTGCTTCGTGAAATTGCATACCTACGCCATGCCCGCAAAGATCGCGTACTACGCTGAATCCATTCTTTTCTGCATGTTCCTGAATAACAGCGCCTACGTCTCCTAGTTGTTTCCATGGCTGTGCAGCAGCTATGCCTATTTCCATGCATTCTTTAGTTACCTGAACCAGTTTACGCATTTCGGGACTCACGTCACCAATCATGAACATGCGGGATGCGTCGGAGAAATATCCTTTGTAAATGGTGGAAACATCTACATTGATTATATCTCCGCTTTGTAGTATTTCCGTTTTGCTGGGAATGCCGTGGCACACTACATCGTTAATGCTGGTACAGACACTTTTAGGAAATCCTTCGTAGTTGAGAGGGGCAGGGATAGCACCATGCTTTGTGGTGAAGTCATATACCATAACGTCAATCTCTTCAGTAGACATTCCTTCGCGGATATTTTCCGAAATATAATTTAATAAGGCAGTATTGATCTTCGCACTCTCACGGATTCCTTCCAGTTGCTCGGGTGTACGCAGCACTTTACGCGGTGGGAGCTTGTAACCTTGTTTTCTGTATTTCTGTATTTTCGCTTCTACTTCAGCCGGATAATTGGAGGGAGTAAACCGGAATCCCTTGATAAAGTTCTTCATTATTATAGGATGTTTTTTAATCGTACTACAAAGGTACGAGAATAAATGGAAGATACTCTTTCCGGCTTTCTAAAACTTTGTTATCTTTATAAATAGGATACGTAATTTTTTACTTTGTGATATTGGTTTTCCTTTTATGTTTCTGAACATATATCTAAAAAAAGAGGAATAAATATACTGGATTTTAAAATAAAATCTTTTACTTGCAACGTAAAAATAAAACGAATATGAGAATATACATACGAACCACTCCAAATTCTTCTGTACTTCCTTTTGATTATCAACAGAAGCTCATAGGAACCATTCATAAATGGTTAGGAAATAATGAGATACATGATAAGATTTCTTTGTATTCTTTTTCTTGGCTATTAGGTGGAAAAATGATTAAAAATCAAGGGTTTACTTTTTCTGAAGGCGCAAATTTTTTTGTTAGTTTTTATGAAGAAGAATATCTTAAGATATTAATAAGAACTATTCTGTCTGATCCGGAAATGTTTTGTGGACTTGAAGTACGAGATATAACTGTGGTCAATCAACCATTATTTTCAGAAGATGCACAATCTTTCAGACTCGCTTCTCCTGTTTTTATTAAGCGATTTCAAGATGGGATTCAGAATTATAAATTCTACTTGTATGATGATGTGGACAGTAATATGCTAATGACGGAAACGCTAAGGCATAAGATGCAAGAGGCTGGATTGCCTGAAGATGAAACTCTGAAAGTAGAATTTGACTTAACTTATCCTAAGAAGCAAGTTAAAATGGTGACAATACATGGTATCAAAAGTAAAGCCAGTATGTGTCCTGTCATTATTCACGGAAGTCCGCAAAGTAAACTATTTGCATGGACAGTAGGTCTTGGAAATTCAACAGGTTCTTCATTCGGTTCTTTGTTATAAAACTATCTGTTATGAAATACTATGTAGTTAAATTTACAGGTCCTTTTGGCTTTATCAAGCCTTGGACCGCAGTTAGGGATGCAAGTGGTGGTGAAACTTATTCTCAGCAATTTCTGACTCCTTCCATAGTAGAAGGGATCAGGCAAAAACTTGAAGTGAAAAGTATATTAAGGCATAGGTTAATCTATGCCGGTATCGATGTACAACAAGAAGTAGTTCAAGCTAAAGCTTGGAGTAAAAAGGGAAAACAATATATAAAAGAACGTTCTATTCTTAAGCGTGGCGTAATGCTTTACCCTAGTTTATATCTAGCTTTTGAGTACTCGGATGATGCTGAAAGAGCAGCACTACAACATATTTGTTTATGTAGAAATGAAGATGTGCTTTTACCGGATGCTTCAATTAAGGAGATGACTCAAGAGGAATTTGATCGGCTGGACGGATATGAACTTCGTTTTGAGACAAATTCAGATTCATTTCTTGTCGGATATAACCGATTCAAAGAAAATGAAGAAATGGTGGGGTATATTGAAATAGTCGGCAATCCTGTCCAAAAAGAAAGGTATGAACAATTATAATCATATTTTAGCCAAGAGTGTAGAAAACGGAGCTACTACTTTGGAATCACATTTGGAGTCTGTTGCTGATTTTGCAGTTGTAGCAGCCCGTTATGCCGGAATGGATACTGAGGTTGCCCTTCAGGGTGCATTGTTGCACGATATTGGTAAAGCTAGTGTTGTGTTTCAAAAGAGATTGAGAAGTAAACCGTCTCCATTAGAATTACCTTTCCGGCACGAAATAGCTTCCTTGTTTTTTTTGAAACTCGTGTCTCCTGATTTGCAACCTTTTATGATAGATATGATCGTAGCCCACCACAAATCGATCTACAAAGATGTTTCGGGGACAGGAATTATAGATTTGGAAAATGAATATGAAGAGGATATTCTTCAGTTTCATCTATCTGACTTTTCGTTATGGGCTTCTGAAGCTATAGGAATTTTGGCGGAATTAAAATTTCCCGGAGTTACTCATGAAACAGTGATTACTGAAGAGGATGCACGTGAAGCTTATTATTTTGCTTTGGATCATTGCAGGAAAAGACAAAAGGGATGGTCTCAATGGAAAGGCTTGCTGATGGGGGCTGATCATATAGCTTCCGCTGTCGGAGACTTTAAAGAGAAGGTGCCGGCATTGTTTGCCGATCCTGATGTCAGTTTTTATAATAGAAAGGGTGAGTTGTATCCGTTATCGCTTATTGATTCGGATGGAACTAAGAAGCATACTTTTGTGAAAGCACCTACAGGGGCAGGGAAAACAGACTTTCTTATCAAGCGTTGTCGAGGGCGTATCTTTTATACATTGCCTTTTCAGGCTTCTATCAATGCCATGTATGAACGTATTCTTCATGATTTGGGAGATCATGTGGAGGATATTCGTTTGCTGCATTCTATATCACAACTTCTTATCGGTGAGGAACGTATTACAGAAAAAGTGATACAGGATAAATTTGGTGCATCGATAAAAGTGCTGACTCCGCATCAACTTGCTTCCATTGCTTTTGGTATAAGGGGATATGAGTCTGTTTTATTTGATTTGCAAGGGTGTGATATTATACTGGATGAGATTCATACTTATTCGGATATAATGCAGGCTATTGTTTTGAAGATGATTGAAGTGTTGAATCATGTAGGTTGCCGGATTCATGTAGGAACTGCCACAATACCTTCTGCTTTGGAGAAAGAAATTCTTGAGATTTTAGGAAAAGAGCAAGTGCAATATGTGCAATTATCAGATGAGGTATTGACTTTGTTCAATCGACACGAAATATATAAGGCAGAAGCATTTACTGATTTACTTCCTGTTCTTCAACAAGCTGTGGAACAGGAGAAGAAAATTTTAATAGTATGCAATCGGGTTGCTAATGCACAAGTCATTTTTGAACAAATAGAAGAACTCTATCCTAAAACAAAAAAGATGCTGATCCATAGCCGCTTCAAACGGGGCGATAGAAATCGTCTTGAAAAAGAATTGAAGAATGAATACAATGTGAGTCCGTATGCTTGTATTGTAGTTGCTACACAGGTCGTTGAAGTTAGTCTGGATATAAGTTTTGATTTGATGATAACAGAAACTGCTCCTATTGATGCATTAATTCAGCGTTTTGGAAGAATAAACAGGAAACGTACTGCTGAAACCATTGGAAAGTACAAACCGATTTACATAATAGCACCACCCCAAAAAGATCCTGACTGTTTGCCTTATAATCCTAAAATATTAAGGGATAGCTTTAAGGTATTGCCAGATGGTGGTGAGCTTTTGAGAGAGACAGAACTACAGTCATTAATAAATCAGGTATATCCTAAAGTAGAGATGCTTAATATTGATTTGGATGCCGTATTTGTAGATGGTAAATGGAGATTAAAAGAGCTTTGGCATCTTCCCAAGTCTGCACTGATTGAAAAACTTGATATCGATTCTGTAGTATGTATTACACAGGAAGATGATGAGAGTGGTAAGTATAGAGAGGCTGATAAGGAAGAACGAATTTTAATGGAAATTCCGGTCAGATATAGTTCTTTACGATGGAAAAGATTGAAACAATTGGATATTGGTGCTCATCCATTTGTCGTTCCGGATATTGCATATTCTTCGGAGAGAGGATTGGATTTAGCTAAAACCGGAGCAGAAAATTACGATACTAATTATCAAATATGGTAGCTTATGTATGCAACAACTATAGGACGCACATTTTTAAAAGCTTATAATTGTAAGTTTAAAACAGAATATACGGCAAGGTCTTTTTTTGAAGACATGTTTGTGCCGTTATTTTTTGACCATCATAAATATATGATGACTGCCGGTAATTCTCCACTGGAGAATCCCAAGTTAAGTTGGGATGATATGATTAAGGGGAAAAAGCCTTTTGAGACTCCAGAGCGTAGACAAGAGAGAATCAGTAAAATGATTCATAAGATAGAAACAGAGAAAGCTGATGCCAGCATTGCTATTGGATATGGAGTTGTTGATGCCACTGCTGCTACCACCGGACAAATTTCAAGTATTGCATTTCCTGATAATAAGGAAGATATTTATCTCTCATGGATTGGTGCAGGGCTAGGAATTGGGGTTGTAGGTGGATTAACCATTCTCTTTAATCATGAACAATTGCTATTGGATATATTTGAAGGTTGGCATTATTATCGACAATATTTGGAGAGATACCCTTTACTGAAAGGTAATCAGATAAATACATGGAATGGACGTTGGATTTCACATCGTTATGATAGAGAATATGATTTGGATGATCCGTTGATGAACTTTAATCCTTTGGTGCCGATGAGCGATGGATTGTTCAATTTGCAGACGGTTCCCTGGGCTGAAGTAATTGCAGGGATTGCCCGAAATAATCCGACGTCAAATATAGTGGGGTATCTGTATAGTATCGGACAGACAAATACTACCGTTGGTTTTATTCCTTTTAAACTTCAAGATATAATACGCCCCAGTCAGTTATATGCGAAGGTATTTGGTGAATCTGTCTGGATTCAAAACCGGAAGAAGGTAGAGGCATTATATGGAACTGCCATAGGGCTTAGGGCAGCGTGCCAAGCCGGATGTATCGGGATACCTGCTATGGAACCTAAAGGACTTAGAGCTTTTTTCCCGACAGAGAAAGGCATGAAAAAGATTTCATATAAAGGTGACGAGGAACAAGAAATAACGTTTAATACTTACTTAATTTGGATATTAGCCATGTTGAACAACGAAAAGCTATGGGATATGTCCCGTGAATTTGCAGAAATGCTTTTAAAATATGAAGCAGGTGCCGGAAAGGGCAGAAAGGATAGAACAAATAATGTTAATCAACTGCTTGAATCTGTTTCGACAAAACAGTTTCTTTTGAATCTTATACCTATTGTAAAAGATGAAGAAGAAAGAACTGGATATGAAAATATGGGGAAAATGGTAAATATGATGCCAAAGGATAATTTTCCGTATTTTAATACGCTCATTAGATTTCAATATGCATTACTGAATAAATAAAAATATTATTACTATGAAACCTTACATTTATTTGAGGGGATTGCGTCATATAGACCTATCCGTATTTTGTGTAGAGAGTGGTCAAAAATCATATTGGGATCCTGTATTCAAAGTGCAGGTGCCTTTCTCTAGTGGTCAACAAGTGAAAAGAAGTATCTTGGATACTATTAACAGTGAATTGCTGGTAGATCCTTCTTCGGTAACTTTTGTTTTTGATGTGAACAATAAGGGAGCTTTGGGAGAAGGAGAAGTTCTTTCGCTTTGTGATCCTCAATACTATGACCAACTTCTTGGAGGTTGGATGAAAGCTGCCAAGGGAGGGAAAGAGAGAACTCTTAAAAGAAGAAGTCCATTTTCTATTTCTGCAATGCGCCTGCTTCATCCTTTGTTAGGCGGACGATTTTCAGAGAATGCTACTTTTGATCGGAGTGACAGACCGGAGATTCATAAAGTAGTTGTAAGAGACGCATCCGGTAAACCGATGTCTGAAGAGGCGATAGAAGAATTATTGGCAGGTACAGACAGGAGCTTATATCGTAAATGGATTCCTGATAACGCAAGAGCTACCGGATTGTTTGTTTATGATGTAGCCATTGATTTACGAACCTTGTTTGCCGTTTCTGTCAATCAAATGGAACCGGAATTGACAAAGGAGAAAGTTGAAGAATTGAAAGAGAAAGGATGGATAAGTTCCCGAAATGTATTTGGAGAGTGTTTGATTATGCCTAAAGAGCATCGTGATAAAGCAATACTAGCTATAGCAAAGGCCTTAATCAATTGGCGGATTTCCAGTAATCAATCAAGAACGTTTAGCCTGATGGAAACATTAGCCATTGCAATTAGTGATAATGCGAATTCTTTGGCTGGAGCTATACGTGCTAAATTAATTGACGATTCGGAAAAAGCAAAAGCCAAGCCAATAGTGGATGAAACGGCTGGGGCTGAGTTATTTGTTACTTTACCGTGTTCCGGATATATGGTGACTGAAACTGAATCTGCAGATGCATTACAAAGGGCGGAAGAACGCTTGATAGAATTACTATCTGCTTTTGATTATGAGAATCAAAAATAATACTCTTTATTTTTCAGGCAGAGCATTTTACTCTGCCTGATTTTTCAAAATATAGGTAGAAGATGAAAATAACTGGTACTCATTTTAATTATTATCAAGTTTGTAAACGTAAACTTTGGTTGTTTGCTAATGGTATAACAATGGAGCATACTTCAGATTTAGTCTATGAGGGGAAATTGATTCATGAAGAATCATATCCACAACGTTCGGCCAAGTATGAAGAAGTTGAGATAGATGGCATTAAAGTTGATTATTATGATACCGGAAATAAGATAATTCATGAGATCAAAAAGTCAGACAAGATAGAACGGGCTCATGAATGGCAGTTGAAATATTATATATACATATTTGAGCGGAATGGAATGGAAGGAGTAACCGGAATATTAGAATATCCGGTTTTACGCAAAAAAGATCTGATATATCTTAGTGATATTGACCGTGAAATGATTTGCGAAATGGAACATGATATTTTGCAGATAATAGAATCGGATTCTTGTCCATCGTTGGAAAAGAAGAGGGTATGTAAAAATTGTAGTTACATAGATTTTTGTTATAGTGGAGAGGAAGAAGAATGAAGAAAACATATTATTTATTTAATCCGGGACAATTAGAACGAAAAGATAATACTCTGAAATTTACTCCGGTCGTTGAAGATGGTAATGGCGAAGAGTCTGTCGGGGCACCGCGATACTTACCTGTCGAGGATATTAATGAGTTTTATGTTTTCGGTTCTTTGCGAGCTAATAGTTCGCTATTTAATTTTTTAGGACAGAAAGATATTGCTGTACATTTTTTCGATTATTATGAGAATTATACCGGATCCTTTATGCCTAAAGATTCCTTGTTGAGTGGTAGAATGCTTCTTGCACAAACATCTGCTTTTCAGAATAAGAAAAAACGACTTTTGATTGCTCAGAAATTCATAGAATCCGCCGCTTATAATATGATTAAAAATCTGCAATATTATAATCGTCGGGGGAAGGATATGGAAGATATAATCGATATAATAAAAGGATATGCAGCAAAACTTCGGGAAACAGTTTCTGTAGACGAGCTAATGGGGACTGAAGGTATGATTCGACAGACCTATTATGATGCTTTTAACTTGATCTTAAATGATTTCGAAATGGGTAACCGCACAAAACAGCCTCCTCAAAATGAAGTGAATGCACTGATATCTTTTGGAAATATGATGTGTTATACTTTGTGCTTGAGGGCTATTCATCAAACTCAGTTGAATCCGACCATTAGTTTTTTGCACACTCCGGGTGAGCGACGTTATTCCTTGGCATTGGATATTGCGGAAGTTTTTAAACCTGTAATTATTGACAGAGTTATTTTTAAAGTACTGAATAAGAGAGAAATTCAGGAAAAACATTTTGATAAAAAGTTGAATAAATGTCTGCTTAATCACTCAGGAAAAAAGATATTTGTGAAAGCTATAGAAGATAAATTATTAGAAACGATAAAACATCGGACGTTGAATCGTAATGTTAGTTATCGGCACTTGATAAAATTGGAGTGTTATAAGTTGGCAAAACACTTATTGGAAATTGAAGAGTATAAACCTTTTAAGATGTATTGGTAGAGTATGTATGTCATTTTAGTATATGATTGTGGTGAAAGAAGGGTGGCTAAAATGTTGAAACTGTGTCGTAAATATTTAAATTGGATACAGAATTCTGTTTTTGAGGGTGAAATATCTGAAGTACGCCTAAAAAAACTTCTATATTCAGCTAAAGAATTTATGGATGAATCTGAAGATAGTATTATTATTTTCAAAGGACCTAATCATAGCTCTTTGGAAAAAGAAGTAGTGGGAAAAGAACGGTGTAGTATAGATAATTTTCTGTAATTTAGTTGTCGGAGACTTTAGTAATGTTTCCTTTTTAAGGAAAATTCTTCTTAAGAGTTCTTTGACTTGTTGATTTACAGCAATATAAGTGTGGTGTCGATCTCCAGCACTTTTTGTACTTTTAGGGATCGACACTATTTTTGACCTTTAAATATCTTTTGGGGGATTGTAACTCATTCATTTTAAGTGGTCTTTGGGGGATTGATGGTAGAGTATTAATTGTACCTAGTGGAATTGAAACTAATATTATTTATTTCCAACGCCCAACGGCTATCCAAGTATTAATTGTACCTAGTGGAATTGAAACAGTGCAAACCATTTTATTGTATGAAAATCGCTCTCAGTATTAATTGTACCTAGTGGAATTGAAACTCTATCCCTTGCGCAATGACTCCCCACGACTTTTCGGTATTAATTGTACCTAGTGGAATTGAAACACTAATGAAACATACTGGGAAGATGTGCTCTGGTGTATTAATTGTACCTAGTGGAATTGAAACATCAGAACTTATACAACTTTATTCTTTAAGACAAAGTATTAATTGTACCTAGTGGAATTGAAACGCCGATATTGTTTAGCTGAATGTTATGCCCATTTGTATTAATTGTACCTAGTGGAATTGAAACTCATTTATAGCTCAACAGCCCAATGGTCTTTTCTGTGTATTAATTGTACCTAGTGGAATTGAAACCTACCATCTCCCAGATAGGCAAGAGACAGGCATTTGCGTATTAATTGTACCTAGTGGAATTGAAACGAGATGGATATGTCGCTGATGGCGTTAGATGATACGGTATTAATTGTACCTAGTGGAATTGAAACAATTTCTTACGAAATACAGTGATAACAGCAAAAAGTATTAATTGTACCTAGTGGAATTGAAACATAATAAAGGGAGTAACACCTTTGTCTGCGTATGTGGTATTAATTGTACCTAGTGGAATTGAAACAGTGATACCGGTCGTCGGCCTGTGAAATCAAATCAGTATTAATTGTACCTAGTGGAATTGAAACATGGTTTCAAGACAGACCTCATACATACCGATACGTATTAATTGTACCTAGTGGAATTGAAACGGGATTAAGAGTTGAGACTACTACCGCGGTGAAAGTATTAATTGTACCTAGTGGAATTGAAACATGTTATTCAATTGAATGTTGTGACCTCCTACAAAGTATTAATTGTACCTAGTGGAATTGAAACCAATATGCCATGGAGCTTTATGCGGTTGACAAGTATTAATTGTACCTAGTGGAATTGAAACACGATAGGCAATGCAGTAGCGAGATATGAGAATGGTATTAATTGTACCTAGTGGAATTGAAACATCACATGGACAACGAACATGCCTGGACAGGAAGCGTATTAATTGTACCTAGTGGAATTGAAACACCAATGAAGCATACTGGGAAGATGTGCTCTGGTGTATTAATTGTACCTAGTGGAATTGAAACAT
>OBZB01000175.1_pt1 | contig 11583 bp, 11 predicted proteins | sample 1476861 | NCBI WGS metagenome assembly OBZB01 (sample SAMEA2580226, study PRJEB22360) | human gut metagenome | biome: human gut; feature: human-associated habitat; material: faeces | place: Denmark | collected 2008/2010
CGACGAGGTGTTCGGGAGGGTCTGCGGGCGGTCGGCGTATCCGCCGATCAGCATCGCGCCGGCCTGGTTGAGCAGCGTGCGGCGGGTCGCCGGATCGCCCGATACCAGGCGCTGGTCCTCGGGGGTGAACGAGATGCTGGGGATGCGCCCGACCACATCGCGCATGTACAGCGACGAGCCGCCGTTGATGCGGGCCCGGTTCGCGCCGCGGGCGGCGACGGTCACCTCATAGGTGGTGTCCGGCTCCGCCGCGCCCGTTTCGCCCAGCCCGGCCCCGGAGGATCCGTCATGACGCGCGTCCGATGCCGGAGCTCCGGGGGCTGGCGCGGAGATGCTGACGTTGGCCCGGATCGTGGCGGACGCGCATCCGCGTTCGATCAGCGGCAGCGAGCTGGAGGTGCGGTGGCTCGTTCCCGTGGACAGCACCTCGATCGCCTCGACGATATTGGTCTTGCCCAGGCCGTTAGCCCCGTGCAGGATGTTCACGCCATCGGTGAAGTCGACCACGCAGTGCCCCCATGAACGGTAGTGGTCGAGGGCGAGACGTGAAACGTACACCGCATCCCTCCGATGTTTCCTTATGTTTTCTCATACGTTTCGCATTTTGCGAAAACTCGGAGAAAACCTTGCGAAAGCTGTGTGGTTGGCGGGGTCTCTCACCGTAGCGCCGAGACTCCGCCTCGATGCCGAAGCTCAGCTGTTGAAGCGCATCGGCACCAGCAGGTACCGGTAATCCATGGATTCGTCGGAATCCGCTTCCTGCTGGCCATTGAACTCGACGGGCTTGACGGCGGTGGTCATCTTCATGCGCACGAACGGTTCGGTGATCGCGGACAGTCCCTCGATCAGGTACGACGGGTTGAACGCGACCGTGATGTCGTCGCCGTCCATGTCGATGTCGATGATCTCCTGGGCCTGGGCCTCGTCGGCCGCGCCGGCGGACAGCGTCAGTTCCTGCCCGGTGAACACCATGCGGATGGGAGCGTTGCGCTCGGCGACCAGCGCGACGCGCTTGATCGCGCCGATCAGCTGCTGCTTGTCGATCACGGCCTGAATCGGATACTCGTCGGCGAACAGGCGGTCGACCGCCGGGAACTCGCCATCGATCAACTGCGACGTCGACACGCGGCCGGCGTTTTCGAAACCGAGCAGGGACGCATTGTCGGGATCGAAATCGATCACGACGTTCTGGTGTTCGTCCAGGGAACGGGCGATGTCCCGCAGCAGGGAACCGCGGACCAGAGTGGTCGTGTCGATGTTGATGTCCTGCGGGGTCCAGGAGAAGCTGGCCCGGGACAGGCGGAAGCGATCGGTGGAGGTCATGACGACCTTATCGCCTTCGAAGTGCGTGCGAACTCCGGTGAGGACCGGGCGGTTCTCCTCGCGGGACACCGCGACGCACGCCTGGGACACCGCCTGGACGAAAGTCGGGGCGTCGACCTGGCCGAGTTTCGCCGGGACCACGGGCAGATCGGGGTATTCGGCATCCGGCATCAGCTGCAGGGTGAAGGTCGACTTGCCCGAAGTGATCGTCATCGTCGAACCGTCGGTGGACAGGTAGGTCTTCTCGGCCGGCAGCGCCTTGGTGATGTCGGCGAGCAGCTTGCCGACGACCAGTACGGTTCCGGCTTCGTCGATGCCTGCCTCGATATGGTGGCGGGCGGAGATTTCGTAGTTGAATGCGGAGAATTGCAGCGTGCCGTCAATGGCTTCGAGCCGAATGCCGGCAAGGATCGGGTTGGCCGGCCGTGCGTCGATCACTCGTGTGGTCCACGCGACGGCGTCGGCAAGTGCTGCGGAATCGATTTCGACTTTCATGGCTCCTACTTTCACGTTGTTCCTGCATGTCATTCTAACCGGGGTGGTCCAAGTTGGGGAATCCGATTTGTCAAGCCCGTTATGATGGTGGCGATGAGATAAAGTAAGTGGGTAGGTAGTCGTAGTAATAAGGGCTGTGGAAACTGTGGATAAGTGTAATAAGGGCAGTGAGCAGAACGGCTAAGCGACAAAGGAAGACTGTGGATAACCCGTGGGTAAAATGTGCATAACTAGGGGACTTATCCACAATTGCGACGAAGCGCCCGTGTTGTCCACATTTTTTGTGGATTAGTTCACGATTTGCCCACACGAAAAACGGTGGTTATCCACGAGTTATCCGCAGGATTTACCCACATTTGTGAATAAGTATGTGGATAACTTTTATCAGAAGTCTTGACGAATCCGGGCGTGTTGCGGTGTGTCATATGGCCGTGTCGGGATATCTCGGCTGTCAGGATCGCGTACAGAGACGAAAAACGGGCATTTCTGCACCGTGCTGCAAAAATGCCCGAAAACGGTCTGTCAGCGCCCTTCTGCTGGACGGGGAGTGCGGTCGCGCGCCGCAGGGCGGCGGTTCGAAAGACTCACTGGTCGGAGGTGTGCTGCTTCAGCCGAAGCGTCAGCTCCATCACGTACTTGTAGATCTCTTCCTTCTGCTGCATTTTCTGGTTGATCTGCTCAACCGCGTGCATCACCGTCGTGTGGTCGCGTCCGCCGAACACCTCGCCGATGTCGACCAGACTCATGCCGGTGTTTTCCCGGGACAAGTACATGGCGATCTGACGCGCGATCGAGACGTTCTTGGTACGCCCGCGGCCGACCAGGTCGTCGAAGGTCAGATGGAAGTACTTGGCCACCTGGCCGATGATATCGGTCGGCTTGATCTCCACGTCCGCGGTGAAGAAATCCTGCAGCGTCTGCTCGGCCAGAGCGCGGGTCACCGGCTGGTTGCTCAGCGAAGCCACCGCCGTCACGCGCGTCAGCGCCCCCTCCAGTTCGCGGATGTTCTCGGTGAATCGCTCGGCGATGAGATCCAGCGCGTCATTGGGGATGGGCGTGTGGTTCATCGAAGCCATCATGCGCAGGATCGCGATGCGGGTCTCCAGATCCGGCGGCTTGACGTCGACCGGCAGGCCGGATTCGAATCGGGAAATAAGACGTGCCTCGAATCCCTTGAGGTTCTTCGGCGGCACGTCGGATGCGATCACGATGCGCTTGTTGGCCTGATGTAGCGCGTTGAAGGTATGGAAGAACTGCTCGAGGGTCGCTTCCTTGCCGCCGAGGAACTGGATGTCGTCGATGAGCAGCACATCGACCTCGCGGTACCGGCGGTTGAATTCGGCGATCTGCCCCTGGCTCTGGCTCGGCGTCTGCAGCGCCTCGATGAATTCGTTGGTGAATTCCTCGGACGTGACATAGCGGACCTTGAGCGTCGGGTCTTTGACCAGCGCATAGTTGCCGATGGCGTTGAGCAGATGGGTTTTGCCCAGGCCCGATCCGCCATAGATACACAACGGATTGAAGTCGCGCCCCGATCCTTCGGCCACGGCGAGGGCGACGGTGCGGGCGAAACGATTGGAGTCGCCGGGCACGAAGGTGTCGAACGTCGCGTTCTTGTTGAGATGGGTTTCGGGGTCGCGCGACACCTGCGTCCTGCTGCCGGCGAATGCGACGTCGGACAGGTCGGGCTGCGATGCCGGCGGCACCGGCTTGATATCCGGCACGGCGGCATCCGCCGGGGGCTGGCGGAATGAGGCGCTTCGGCTCAGGGTATCGCCCGGGGGAGCGGTTCGCGTGTCCGCGTCGGCGGTGTGGAACGGCCGCACGGACGGCGCTTCCGCCGGGGGAGGCGTTGTCTGCCTCGGTTCGATCTTGAACGCGGGAAACATGTGGGTGCCCGACGCGATGTTCAAAGCATTGAGCAGCGGTCCGTTCAGTTCATTCTGCAGTGATTGCTGCGTCGCCAGATTCTCGACGCATAGCACGATCGTTGTGCCGAACACCGCTTCGGGGACCACGCCTTCGAGCCAACCCTTGTCACGAGCGGTGAGCTTCGAATCATGTTTGAGCAAAGCCAGCGCATCGGCCCAGATGCGGGCCGCTTGCGCGGTAGGGTCCAGCTGCGTGACAGCCATGCGGCCCTCCTTGACTCAGACGATTAAAATAACAACAGTCAATTTTTACTCCGAAACCTAGAAGTTATCCACAGGCTTGCGTGTTGAAATTACTGGATTGTGAATAACATCCATGTAATTTGTGGATAACTTTTGACCGCTCTTGCCTGATTTTCCAACGTTTCACGCGACACGCCGAAGGCTCCCGACACGACCGAGATGTGAAAACCCGCTCGGCGTTTTGACTTGTGGGCAGGGGTGAGAGTACTTTGGTATAGCTTGACTCATGAGGAGCCGTGCGTTCGCATGGCTAAAAACCGGGAGCATTAATTATGAAGAGGACATTCCAGCCGAATAACCGCCGCCGTCACATGAAGCACGGCTTCCGCCTGCGCATGCGCACTCGTTCCGGCCGCGCCGTCATCAACCGTCGTCGCGCCAAGGGCCGCAAGTCCCTGTCCGCCTGAACCATATCAGCGGCGTAACCGACGTGGAACGGCTGAAGAGCCATCGTGACTTTGTCACCGTGCTCAAATGCCGTCGCAAAGTCAGCGATAAGGATATCGTCGTGCACTATCTGGTGCGCGACGATTCCTCGGTTTTGGGCGATGCGGCGATAGATGGGCGACGGCTTGGTCTGGCTGTTTCCAAAGCGGTGGGTAATGCGGTGACGCGCAATACCATGAAACGCAGGTTTCGCGTATTGGCGCGCCAATATGAATCTCGGCTTCCCGAGCGGTGCGATATCGTGTTGCGGGCCAAGCCCAGTGCCGCTCGTGCGGACTTCCGATCATTGGATGGGCAGATGGCTTCACTGTTCGATGCCGTCAGTCGTAAAGCCGCTAAGCGTGATCGACGATGAGTGTCGCCGGTGGGATGATTCGTGCCATCCGTTGGTATCAGCGGGTGATTTCCGCCAACCGACCAGCGTGTTGCCGGTACTATCCCACTTGCTCGCATTATGCGATTGAAGCGTTGCAACGATATGGCGCGTTCCGTGGCGGTGTGCTTGCCGCACTGCGCCTGTTGCGCTGCCGACCTTGGAGCCGTGGCGGCATTGACGATGTTCCGCAGCGCTATTCCGTGTTTTACCGATTTTCCTGGTCGAAGGCGCATGAAGAGCCTCGACTGACACCACTGGCCGATGCCGAATATGGCGAACATAAGGAGATGGCCTAAGCGATGAACACCGATCAATTCCTACTGGACAGCGGCTTCTGGGGATGGCTGTATAAGATCCTCACGCCGGTCGAATGGCTGATGACCCAGATCATGGCGCTGTTCCACAAGTTCCTGACCATGCTCGGCATGTCGCCCATCGGCTTCTCGTGGGTTCTGTCGATCATCTTCCTGGTGCTTGTGGTGCATGCATGTATTCTGCCGATCTACGTCAAGCAGATGAAGTCGATGCGCAAGATGCAGGCATTGCAGCCCAAGATGCAGCACATCCAGAACAAGTACAAGGGCAAAACCGATCAGGCCAGCAAAGAAGCGCAGCAGCGCGAGATGATGAAGCTGTACCAGGACAACGACGCCAATCCTGCCGGCTCGTGCCTGCCGATGCTCATCCAGGGCCCTGTGTTCATGTGCATGTTCTACACGCTGTCCGCGATTCCCTATATCGCCAAGGGCAAGCGAGCCGCGCTCGGTGCGTTCGATGTGGCCACGGCACAGCAATTCTCCAAGACCACCGTGTTCGGCGTGAACGTGACCGACACCTTCAATAATTCCGGCACGCAGGGCAAGATCGTCATCGGCATCTTCGTCGTGCTCATGTGCGGCTGCATGTGGCTCATGCAGTACAACAACATGAAGAAGAACGTGGCCCCCGAGACCATGACCGGGCAGAACGCCATGATGCAGAAGGCCATGCTGTGGATCTTCCCGATCATGTACGTCTTCTCCGGCGGGGTCATGCCGTTCGCCGTGCTGGTGTACTGGCTCACCAACAATGTGTGCAACTTACTGCGTTCGATGTGGCAGGTCTATGCCTTCCCGACCCCGGGCACGCCGGCTGCCGAGGCCAAGAGAGTCCGTGATCACAAGCGCGAGAACGAGCGCCGCGCAAAGGCCGGCCAGATGTCCCTCGAAGAAGAGGCGTTGGCCAAGGCCAAGGAGGAAGCGGAACGCAAGCTGAATCAGGGCTATCAGCGTGTGCAGCCGCAGCGGAAGAACCGCAAAAAGAAATAACCATTGATTATCTCAGGAACCCGCAAAATTCATAATTTTTGCGGGTTCCTGATTTACACTTGGGACAGAACCTCGCTGGATAAGGAGTAATGGACATATGGCGCAGGATGAAGATAAGACAATCGATCAGCTCAACGAGGAAGCTGATATCGCTGCCGACTATCTGGAAGGCTTGCTCGACATTGCCGATTACGAAGGCGATATCGAGATGGGTGTGCGCAACGGCCGGCCCATGGTTCAGATTGTTGCGGATGACGACACCGATATCAAGCATCTGATCGGGCGCAATGGGGAAGTGGTCGACGCGCTTCAGCAGCTTACCCGCTTGGCCGTGCAGCAGAAAACCGGCGAACGCTCGCATCTGATCGTCGATGTCGACGGGTTCCTGAAGCGCAAGCGTCAGCGGCTGCATGACATCGCGCTCGACGCCATCGACGAGGTCAAGGAGAGCGGCGAGCCGGTCGATCTCAAGCCGATGAATTCCTTCGAGCGCAAGGTCATCCACGATGTGGTGCGTGAGGAGGGTATGAAGTCTCGTTCCCACGGCGAAGAACCGCATCGCTATGTGACGGTATATATGAAGGCCAGCTCCGATGAGGCGGCCGACGATGTCGATGAAGTCGAGGGCTGATCGTGTCCGAACATGTTTCACATGAAACACATTCGGATGACTCGCTGTCATCGGTAGTCAAGGTGGTCGATGTTTCACATGAAACATCGACCACAGTCGATTCGCTCGACGGGTCGCCGATTCTTCGCCAGGTGCTCGGGCCGGCTCTGCCTGCCTTGGAAATGTTTCACATGAAACTTATGCGTGAAGGCGAGCCGCGAGGCATCATCGGTCCGCGAGATGTGGGTATCATCTGGGAACGGCATATTCTCAACTCCGCTGCGGTGGTCCCTTTTATCCGGGAAGCGACCCACCGGGAACGGTACAAGACCGTTGCCGATATTGGCTCCGGTGGCGGCTTTCCCGGCCTTGTTGCCGCAGCCTGTCTTCCCGATCATCAGTTCACTCTGATCGAGCCTATGGAGAGGCGCGTGGAGTGGCTCAATGAATGCGTGGCGGAAATGGGATTGACCAATGTTTCCGTACTGCGTGCCCGCGCGGAAGAAGCCATTGCCCAAGTTCGTCGTCGTGATTCCGACATGCATTCTTTTGCTGTGGTGACGTGTCGAGCCGTGGCTCCGATGACCAAATTGACCGGATTGACGCTACCGTTGTTGAAGTCCCAAGGTCGATTCGTTGCATTGAAGGGACGGTCTGCGCAGGCGGAAATCGATAAGGCCAGCAAGATCATCGCCAAGGCTGGTGGACTCAGACCTCGTGTGGTCGAGGCTCCCGTCGGTCCTGACTTGGAACCCACGCATGTCGTGCTTATCGACCGACGCTGATTGACTTATCCACATTTTTAGGTCATGCACAAAGTTATCCACATTTCTGCACTGATTGCCGCGATATCGCGGTTTTCCTTGAAATTCAGCGATTTCTGGCGTTGTTTGTTGAACGGATGCAGACTTGTCTACAACTTTTATCCACAGTTGTCCACATCCATGTGGACAACTTAAGCATGTCCATGCAGCTGGTAAAACTTGATCATATTGTCTTGTGTAAGGAGGGGCTGTGACCACGACGAATACGAATGCTGTGGGGTCGATGTCTGGCGCTGAATCAGTGGAAGATACGATCAATCGTATTTTTTCGGGCTCTGATTCCTCATTGGGTATGGAAATCGCCCATGAATCGAGTCGATTCGCCGCGATTGAAGCGGCGGTGTTCCCCAAGCCGGATCGGACTCGTATCATCGCCGTAGCCAATCAGAAAGGTGGCGTCGGCAAGACCACCACCACGGTCAACATTGCGGCTGCGCTGGCGCTCGGGGGAGCGCGCGTGATGGTCATTGACATGGACCCTCAGGGCAACGCATCGACCGCATTGGGAATCCAGCATGGCAGCGGTATCCCGTCAGTGTATGACGTTCTGGAAGGCCGTTCCTCGATCGATGAGATCCGGCAGCAGTGCCCGGACTTCACCACTCTTGACGTGGTGCCCGCTTCGATTGATCTCAGCGGCGCCGAGCTGGAAGTTGCCGATGCTCCCAATCGCAATGATCTGTTGCATGACGCCGTGCACGCTTTTTTGTCGGCGACCGATGACCATTACGACTACATCTTCATCGACTGCCCTCCCAGCCTTGGATTGCTGGTGATCAATGCCATGTGCGCGGCGGAGGAGATGCTTATCCCGATCCAGGCCGAGTATTACGCCTTGGAAGGATTGGGCCAGCTGCTGCACACCATAGGGTTGGTGCAGGAGCACTTTAATTCGTCGCTGCTGGTGTCGACCATGCTCGTCACCATGTTCGACAAACGTACCCTGCTCAGCCGGGAGGTCTTTGACGAGGTCAAGCAGCATTATCCCTCCATTGTGCTGGATACCACCATCCCACGTACGGTAAAGATCTCCGAGGCGCCAAGTTTTGGCCAGAGTGTGATCGCCTATGATCGGCGAGGCATGGGAGCCACTGCATATCGAGAAGCCGCTTTGGAAATAGCGCGGCGATCCAAGCAAGTACTGGAAGCAATCGCTAATAAACGAGGAGAACACTGATATGGCAACGAAGTCACGTCTTGGCAAAGGCCTTGGAGCGTTGTTCCCCGATCTGCCTGGGGAGCAGTCGGCGAAGACAACCAAGCCATCGGTCGTTGCCGCTCGACCCGTTACCGGCAATACGCCGGCGGGGGAGACCCAGTCCAAGAAGACCCAGCAGCAGCCCGCTGCCGATGTCGTGCGCGATGGATCCCCGGCCAGCGGAGCCAAGGCCGAGACGGCCGAGCGTCAGGGTCATCAGAATACGCATGCTGGGTCCGGCAAAGCCAAGGGCAAGCGTGCGTCCATGCCGGCATTGGATGATATCGCGCATCCCAGCGACTTGTTCTTTGGCGATCTGACCGAGAATCTTTCGGGGAACGTCAGCGCTACGTCTTTGGATAGCGCACCGCGTTCCGGCAAAGCGCATGGCAGTGTTTCACATGAAACAAAGACCGAGGAAAAACCGAAGTTGAAGCCGGTATTGGGCGGATACCTCGATGAGCTCAATATTTCGGATATCGGCCCCAACGAGCATCAGCCTCGTACCATCTTCGACGAGGATGAGCTGAACGAGTTGGCGGCGTCCATCACCGAAGTCGGTGTGCTGCAGCCTATCGTGGTGCGCAAGCGTCCGGTGAAATCCGTTGACGCCGCACCGACCAGTGGTGAAGCGTCCGCGCATGATGCCGGCAAGGATGCGAGCAGCAACACCCCGTATGAATTGATTATGGGTGAACGGCGTTGGCGTGCGTCGCAGTTGGCGGGATTGAGCACGATTCCCGCGATCGTGAAGACCACCGCCGACGATGACATGCTGCGTGATGCGTTGCTGGAAAACCTGCATCGTGTGGCGTTGAATCCGCTGGAAGAAGCCGCCGCATATCAGCAGATGATCGACGAGTTTGGTCTGACGCAGGCGGAGTTGTCCAAGTCGGTGTCCAAATCACGGCCGCAGATCGCCAACACTTTGCGTCTGCTGAATCTTCCTGCCGTGGTGCAGAAGAAGGTTGCTGCAGGTATTTTGTCGGCGGGGCACGCGCGTGCGCTGCTCGCTTTGACGGATGAGTCGGAGATGGACAAGCTGGCCACGCGCATCATCGCCGAAGGACTGTCGGTGCGATCCACCGAAGAGATCGTGTCGATGAAGATCGCACAGGGGGAACAGCCCAGAAAGGCCCGCGCCAACAGGAACAATCCGTGGGCCAATTCGCCGATCCAGCAGAATTTGGAAAACCACTTCGATACGAAAGTGTCGATCAAGGGATCGCAAAAGCACGGTCGCATCGAAATCGTCTTTTCCTCTCCCGAGGACATGGATCGCATCCTGTCACTGCTCATGAACAACACAACCACCGCTCCCGCTCCCGAAGGCGAATGGAAGTAACCCACCTCATTACCAATCGGTGATGGGGGATCAGCCTCATAGAGGGGAGCCTCAAAAACGTAATATGAATAGATAGGCTATTCGTCGGGGATGTTGGCTCCCCTCCATGAGGGGAGCTGTCGGCGCAGCCGACTGAGGGGAGCACAGGTGGTGGTAACCGCTTTGCGGCTAGTTCATTGGTTTCGGTGTAATAGCGCCAATGAAGCACGGCTATTAATGCAAAATGTCCGGTTATACCCCTATCAGTGGAGGGGTATAACCGGACACAGCAAAAAACACAGTGGACCGTTCGATCCACTGCAGCGAGAGAAGCGAATCAGCCTACCAGATACGATTGGGCATCCAGGGCCGCGCGGCATCCCATGCCGGCTGCGCTGATGGCCTGGCGATAGGTACGATCCACCACATCTCCGGCAGCGAACACTCCGTTCACGGACGTGCGTGTGGATGCTCCGTCCACGACGATGTATCCGTCATCGTCGAGAGCCACGGCGTCACCCAGGAACGACGTAGACGGCGTGTGACCGATGGCGACGAAAATGCCGCTGGCTTCCAACTCGGATGTTTCATGTGAAACAACATCGCGAAGCGTCACCGAAGTCGCACCGGTATCGTCACCGTTGACAGATTCCACGACCGCGTTGGTGATGATACGGATCTTTTCGTTCTCCTTGGCCCGATCCACCATGATTTTTGAAGCGCGGAATGTATCACGCCGGTGTACCAGTGTCACCGAAGAACCAAAACGAGACAGGAATTGTGCCTCTTCGAATGCGCTATCGCCGCCGCCGACCACGACGATCGGCTTATCCCGGAAGAAGAAGCCATCGCATGTCGCGCAGTAGGAGACGCCGCGTCCGGAGTACTGCTCTTCGCCGGGGACGCCAAGCTTGCGGTAACTGGAACCCGTGGTGATGATCACCGCACGCGCCGACAGAACGTCGCCGCCATCCAGCGTCAGCGTCTTGACCGGCTTGGAGAAGTCGACGGATGCCACATCGTCGTAGATCAGCTCGGCACCGAACTTTTCGGCCTGCTGCTGCATGGCATCCATCAGATCCGGGCCCATCACGCCATCCGGGAATCCGGGGAAATTCTCCACTTCCGTGGTGTTGACCAGCTGCCCGCCTGGCATCAAGGCACCGGCGATAACCGTGGGATGGTAGCCGGCGCGTCCCAGATAGATGGCGGCAGTGTACCCGGCCGGGCCGGAGCCGATAATGACGGCATCATGTATATCGTTACTCATGCGTCCAACTGTACCAAGAGCACGCTATTGCGCTGCGTGCGAATACCGAACGACGCAGGGGGCAGTTCCTCCGTGAGGAGACGGAGTTGTTTGTAGACGAAGGCAAGCTGACGATCGGACTGACAGGCTGCGACCAAAGGTCGTCCTCGATTGCAGGACAAGTTGCCCGTGAAGCGACTCACGACTATGGCTCCCCCCCCTGCGGGGGGCGGGCCGGGTGGCGCAACATCCAAAA
>OBZB01000177.1_pt1 | contig 11340 bp, 9 predicted proteins | sample 1476861 | NCBI WGS metagenome assembly OBZB01 (sample SAMEA2580226, study PRJEB22360) | human gut metagenome | biome: human gut; feature: human-associated habitat; material: faeces | place: Denmark | collected 2008/2010
GTCCAGCCCGCCGACCCCCCCCCGGCAGGCACCCGCCGGCTCGTCCGCGACCGAGAGCCGTCCGGCCACGGGCGATCGCGTGGATTACGCGAAGCCACGCGGCGCGGCGAACGGCCTGATCGCGTACGGCGTCGTGGACGCCGCCTACACGGTAGACGAGGACCAGGCGTGGCACGAGCAGGTCAGGGTGTCGTTCGCCTTGGCCACGAACAGGCACATATCCCTCAGATGGAAGGCCTTCGCCTCGGTCGGGGAGGATCCCGGGCAGGCGGCGAACGACCGGATGGGATCCTATTACATCCAGGTCCGCCTTGACGGGCAGATCAAAGGGGATATGGCACATTCGGGCAGCGGCCTGAACAACGAGGTGTGCGACGAGATAGACGTGAACCGGTACATGTGCAGCCGCATCGTGGAGCTTGATCTTGACGTGCCCGCCGGCGTGCACCAGGTCAGCGTCTGGGCGTACGGCAACAAATCGCCCCTGACGTACCCGGTGACGCTGTACCGTCGCCGGCTCGAGGTGATCGACCGCGGATTGGACGCGTGATGTGGCGCGCGTACCTGGCCGACACGATGACCGGCCTGATCGACTCGCCGTTGGATCTGCCTTCGTTTTCCTGGTCCATGAGCATCGGCGATTTCGCCCTGACGACCACGAGGGGCAAGGATGTGGGCGAGGGCGAGGCCTCGGGGATCCGGGTGCCGTGGAACGCCATCCCCGGTTCGACGCCATCGGCGCGAGCCCGGGAGGTGTGCGCCGACAGGCGTTCGGTCGTGTTGTTCTGGCGGAGCTCGTGGACCCCGGAGGGCGAGCTCGGCACGCCGGTCATGATGGGGGCGATCACGCCGCGCACCGACACGTGGCTGGACACGAGCTTCAGCCTCGACTCGCCGATGGGGATCCTGTCGTCGCGCTACCTGGTGCGCGAGGGCACCTACGGCGCGGACAAGAACGGCACCACGTCCAGCGTGTTCAGCTGGTCGGGCATGAGCCTGCGCGGCATCGCCAGCGAGGTCGGATGGCAGTGCACCACGGGCAAGCCCGGCGGCATGCTCCCGATCGACTGGCAGTACCGGGGCGAGGGGGGCGGCCACGAGCGCACGTACAACGGGTTCGACGTGCAGAACCTCTCCTGCGCGGGGATCCTGTCGAAACTGTCCGACGTGCAGGGCGGCCCGGATATGCGGTTCCGCCCGTATCTGGCCGACGGGCAGCACGTGCGCCTGCGCTTCGAGGCGGGTTCCGACGCCGATGTGTACATAGGCCAGGATCGCGTGCACCGTTTGGCCTGCCGGCGTTTCGGAGGCGACTTGGAGGACGTCACGGTGGATCACGTCGGCCCGGTGATGCGGGTCTACGCCTCCGGGTCCGGCACCGACAAGGCGCAGCTGACCTGCATGGGCGAGGACATGTCATTGTGCGAGCAGACCGAGCCGTGGCCTTTGAGGGAGGCGGCGTGGTCGGATCCGGACACCGACCAGCTTGACCTGCTGCGCGCCCACGCCGCCGGCATGCTGGCCGCGAACCGCTGCCCGGTGATGCAGATCAAGGGCAGCATCCACGCGAACGACGCCAACCAGGACGGCACGCCGCTGCACCCGCTCGGAAGCATGTGGCCGGGCGAGACCGTGGAGATCGCCCTCGACGGCTTTCCCAGCCTGCCCGACGGCGTATACCGTTCGCGTCTGATGCGCATGGCGGGCGACGAAACCGACCGGGTCGACCTCACGTTCGATGTGACGGCCGACCCGAACGTCAAATGACCGAGAGGAGCCATAATATGGCGCAGCATATCGAGATCAATCCCGATCCGAAGTCTCTGCCGCTGTCGCTCGCCGACAGGGCCATGGCGATGGCGAGGGGGATGCAGACCTCGAACACCGGCACGATCCGTGTCCCGACCGGAAACGGCAACGACGTCATCGTAGGCAAGGGAGCGCAGGACGGCGTGAACCGCGTCGACGCGAACGGCAACCAACTGCCATTGATCGACACGAGCCGCATCGAGGCGAAGGCGGATGAGGCTATCAAGCAGGGCGAGCAGATCCGGAAGGATGCGCAGGCGGGTGTCGATGATGTGCGCAAGCAGGCGCAGGATGCCGGCGCCAAAGCTGATGGTGTGCGCTCCGATTTGCAGGCGGAGACGACGGCGCTCAAATCCAGTATTTCCGCCGTTGACGCGAAGGCGAATCAAGTCAAGGCCGCCGCGGACAAAATCTCGCAGAGGGTGGATGCGGACAAGGCCGCATTGGACAAGAGCGTCGCCGATGTGGATGCGAAGGCTCAGGCAGCGAGCGACAAGGGTGATAAGCTGGCCGGGCGGATCGGTGACGTGACCACGACCGTCAACGGGCACGCGACGAAGCTGGATGAATTGTCCACTCGTATCGAGGGCGTCGCTTCGGATGGTCAGGCCACGACTAAGAGTCTGACCTCTTTGCGGCAGACCGTGACCGGCCTCAGCTCGACGGTATCGCAGAACACGAAGACCGCGTCGGACGCGATGAGCAAGGCGACGCAGGTCGAGCAGACCGCGAACGGTATCAGCGCGAATTTGAGCAAGAATTACATGCCCACCGCCGATTCCGATAAAAAGTATGCCGCCAAGACAGAGCTTAAGACCACGGCCGACGGCTTGCAGGCGAACATCACGAAGTCGCAGCGGACCGCGGATGGTGCCGTGACTGCGGCTTCCAAGGCGCAGGCCACTGCGGACGGCATCAACATGACTCTGAGCAAGGATTATCAGACCGCCAAGGATTCGGACGCCAAGTACGGCACGAAGGCGGAGCTTAAGGCCACGAGCAATGAATTATCCTCGTCCCTATCCTCGGTGAGGCAGATGGCGGATGGCGCGGTCACGGCCGCGTCGAAGGCGCAGCAGACCGCCGACGGCATCAACATGACTCTGAGCAAGAACTATGCCACGAAGGCTGATAACAATGCCACGTATGCGACGCGGACGAGCCTGAAGGCCACGTCGGATTCGCTGGCCACGAGTATCAATTCCACCGCGAAAACCGCCCAGAGTGCCGTCGATAAGGCGACGAATCTCGAAGCGAACCTGAACGGGTTTAAGACCACTGTAGCTGATACATATCAGGCCAAAGGTATTGGTGACGAGATTGTCGAGAATGGCATCCCGAATCCTGATCGACCAAATACATTCTGTCTCGAAATAGTCGATGGAGTATTTCAGCGTACTTTCCCGGGTAAAGAGAACCATGTCGATTATGGCCCATCTGAAATCCTTCACCAGATCGGACCTTATAGGACTGTAAGGTATGCCATTGATGTCCGATTGGTATCCGGAAAAGACACGGTTTCCGAAAGTGATAATATCCGCGCCATCGGAACAGATGTCGGTTGGTTCGCGATCACCGTTGATCTAAAAGATCTTGTTGATGGCGAATGGCATTCCTATGAGGCATATCAGGATCTCGGTAATGCTGTAGTTACTCGTGTATACATGTCTTCATATGTTGGTTCCGAAGGGGCTAAGGTTCTCCAGTTCCGTCATGTGAGTGTCAAGGACGTTACATCTGAGCATAAAACATATTCCACCAAATCCGAATTGACCCAGACGGCGAACTCCATTAAAGCCGAAGTGACCGAAGTCTCTCAGACCGTCACTGGTGCGATGAGCAAGGTCACGACGCTGGAGCAGACGGCGAATGGCTTGAGCGCGAAGGTCGGCGAGACGGCGAAGACCTTGGATGCCACCGTGCAGACGGTGAATCAGGTCAAAAGCACCGCCGACAGCAATAAGGCCACGATCTCGCAGGTCAGTACCACCGCCAATGATGCGCTGTCCCGCACATCGAGCTTGGAGCAGAATCTCAGCGGATTCAAAAGCGAAGTGGGCCAGACGTATGCGACGAAGTCGGACATGGGCAAACAGTCCTCGGGGTCGAATCTCTGGTGCAATCAGCTTTTCGACCCTGACAAGCCGCAGATCACGCGGCTGGTGGATAACGTCACCGCGCCGAACGGCAGCCGGGTGAACCTGCTCGCAAGCCGCGACCATTTCAACGCCGCCACCGCTTTCCCTGTGGTGCCGGGGCACACGTATGTCATCACCGCTTACTGCAAGCCGATCAAAGGTGGTAAGTCGTTGCAGGCGGGCCTCTGGTACACGCAGCACACCAGCGGAAACGCATATGATGGGTTTGTCAGCGCGGAATCGACGACACCATTGGACGATGGGTGGATGGCCGCGACATGGCGGTTCGCCTGTCCGGCCGGGGGATCCCGCGGCTGCGTGTACTTCCAGATCGACCAGTGGCAGGATAATCTAACGACGCAATGGCTTGTGGCCAATGTCACCTGCACGGACGTGACCGGATTGCAGCCAGCAGGAGATTACGCCACGAATTCCTCACTGACGCAGACGGCGAACCAGATCCGCGGCGAAGTATCGGAGAAATACCAGTCCAAGAACGGTATGAGCTCTTACGCCACGAATTCCGTCTTGACGCAGACGGCGGATTCCATCAAGGCGCAGGTGTCGGAGGTCGCCAAGACCGCCCAAGGCAACACGACCACCATCAGCCAAGTGTCCCAGAAGGTTGACAGGATCAACACGACCCTGTCGCAGCAGATCGGCGGCAAGGCCGACACGAGCAGGGTCAGCAGTCTGGAACAGAACCTTGACGGGTTCAAGACCAGCGTGGCGAAGACCTACCAGACCAAGGGGGACTATCCGAGCAAAGCCGAGGTGCAGTCCAGGATCGACCAGTCGGCCTCCTCGATCAAATCGACGGTCGGCCAGACCTACACGACCCTCGATGCGACCGAGGCGTTGAGGAAGAGCGCGACACGTATGTTCCCGCTGTACGGCGCGCCTGGCAAGGCGCAATGGGTCAAGCTCGGCTATCTCACCAGCAACGGCGACTCGTCGAGCGTCCTCCTGCACGTCTACTCCGGCAACGGCTACAACGGCGCTCCCCACCAGAACGCGGAGTTCGAGATCTTCGTCAAGGACGGCTGGCAAAACCCGCCGTCCGCATCGGGCGCGTTCGGCGTGAGCGTGAACCGCATCCGCAACGCGGATGACGTGAAGGTCAAGGTCGTGGCGTTCAGCTCGACCACCTGCGACATCTGGGCGTACCTGCCGTGGTCCTGGTGGAACGGGCACTACACGCTGCAGGGCGACTACACGGCGTGGCAGGACGGCCCCAACTGCGGCGGCGTGAGGGTACAGGACAATGAGCCCACGAACGGCGTCGCGCAGAACCTCGCCTACGACACGCTCAGCACGCGCAGCTACGTCGACCAGACCAGCCGGAGCGTGAGCCTCGGCGTGGTCGAGGAATACAAGAACGGCCAGCACGGCAGCGCGCTGGCCACCAGCGCTGACATCACGGCCGCGAAGGACTCCATCACCAGCACGGTATCCAGCACGTATGCCACGAAAGCCGGCGTCACGCAGGAGATCTCGTCGAAGGTCGCCCAGAACAACAACAGTCTGGATGTGAGGTTTGCGACGAAGACGGAGACGAAGGCCGCTCGGGACACGGCGAACACGGCCAACTCCCACGCTTCCGACGCGCAGTCGCGCGTCGGGTCTTTGGAGTCATGCATCAGGATGACCTCGGATGGCGTGAGGGTCGGCCGCATCGTCAACGGCGGCTTCCAAGGCTATTCGGCGCTTGTGAGCCCACATGGCAGTTTCGACGTGCTCGACGAGTCCGGCAGGACCGCTGCGACTTTTCAGGCCAACAGCATCGAACTGCTCAACGGATTGGTCAGACTGCGAAACGCGAACAACACCGGGGAACTGCTCATCAAGGCTCCGGATGGCACATACGGCTACCTTTCCTACAACGGCGACGGAATGTTCCTCAAATCGCCGGACGGCACCATCAGGCTGGAGCCGAAACCAGGCTGTAACGTGTTCACGCGGAGCAAGGCCATCCAACCGTCGCAGGCCGGACTGTGCAACAAAGCGACCGACGCGAACGGCATCATCAGCGTCGACAACCTGTCACCGCCTGACGGCAATGCCAACAACGGGATCCTGTCCGTCACGGTCACGCCGATCAACATCGGCCAGGATCCGACCCTGCTCGCTTTCACGCCCGTCATCTGGGCCAAAGGCGCGAACGGATTCCAGGTCAGGCTGAAAACCAACAACAACACGTGGGTCAGCGGAGCGCAGCCATACGCCTTCTGCTGGCACGCCGTGTGGAACTAAAAAGGAAGGAGGAAGCAATGGCTTCCAATAATGCAGACAATAATGATACCGCGACCGTCAAGGATGGCATCCTCGACTTGAGGCCACCAAAGAGCGGGCTCGTCTACCAGCTGCTGCGCCTTGGATTGACGTTCGACCACAAGGATGACAGCGGGGAGACATGGTGCGATTATTCGCGTGGCGTGACCGCCACCTTCACTGACCGTCAGGCCACGGAAACGGTCATCGCGGATATGGACACCAAGGACGCGGAGACCATCACCGCCAGCCGGCTCGCCACCGTCACCGAGATCAAGACATGGCGCAGTGACGGGACGGCGGACTGATGTTCCCACCAGACCTCTTCTCCAGCACGGAGTTTTGGACGGCCGTCATCGTGGCCCTTCTCGGCGGCGGGGGAGTGGGCGCCATCATCGGCGAGATCTCGTCCCGTCGCAAGGACACGGCGCAGATCGCCGCCCAGGCATGCGACATCCTCACCGACAGTGTGATCAAGCCATTGCGCGAGCAGGTGGACTCGCAGGAGAGCCAGATCAGGCACCTGGAAAGGCAGCAGGAGAAATATTTCGCCCTGGCCGCCTACACGAGATCCTTGTTCCACTGGCTCCAGCAGTTCTGCGAGATCGTCGAGCCGGGCTTCCTCAGGCGTCATCCGAAGCCGCATCTGCCGGACGAATTGCGTGCGGATGTGGTTCCCGAGACCTTGGAGGACTGACATTTTCAACATGAGGCCATCTCTTCGGAGGTGGCCTTTTTCAATGCCACAGATTGTGGCGGGAAGGACAGAGAGCATGACAGGCGCTAGTTTCGCGCGATGGCGCGGCAGCCCGAACCACTACAGCGGGCGCAACGGCTACGCCATAAGCCACATCACCCTGCACATCATGGTCGGCAGGTTGGCGGGCACCGACAGCTGCTTCCGCCGAGCCGATTTCCAGGCCGCCAGCCATTACGGCGTCGGTTCTGACGGCACCATCGACCAGTGGGTGGACGAGGCCAACGGCAGCTGGGCCGACGCCAACTGGCAGTCGGACTGCTCGGGCATCACCATCGAGCACGAGGGCGGCATGGCGGGCATCCCGGTCACGGACGCCGAAGTCGAGGCTTCGGCCAAGCTGCTGGCGGACATCGCCAGACGCCACGGGTGGAAACAGCTCGTCCATGACGCTTCCGGCAATCGCGCCGGGAACGTGTGGCTGCACCGCGAGGTGCCCGGCACCGACCATTTCGGATGCCCGGACAGGTGCGTCAACGGGCTGCCGGTCGATAGGCTGCTCGCACGCGCTAACCAGATACTCGGCGGAACCGCCGACACAACCAACAATGATGAGGAGGATACGATGCAGTGCATCATCCAGCCCAACGGCGAAAACAGGCTCGTCTATTTCGACGGGCAGAAGCTCCACACGCTGACCCACCCGGATCAGGTCAAGGCCCTGCAAATGGTCGCCAATCAATGCGGACGCACCCTGCCGTGCTTCGCGCTGGGCAGCAAGACCGCGCCGTGGGGCACCCGGCTCGAACAGGCCCTCAAGTAGTAATCAAGGAGGAATTATGACAGGACAGAACACCACCACCGCCAACACCGCCGGTCTTACGGGAGTCGGCGTCTCCGATTCCGACGCGGCGGCCAACGGCATCACCGCCAACACTGTGATCGACGCAACGCCGGACACCACGACCGACACCACGCCGAATGTCACCACCCTGTCCGACACCGATCTCGAAAAGGTGCTCGACGCTTGGAGCGCGGACGTGGACAAGGTCAAGCACGCCGATGGCTACACGCCGGTGTTCCCGGATGCCGTGCGCACCATCATCTACGTGGTCGCTTTGATCGCATCCGTGATCGGCTTGGGCCTCATGAGCTTCGGCCATGCCGACATCGGCGGATTCGTCAGCACCGCCGCAGGCATCATCGCAGGCGGCTTCGGAGTCGCATACAATCCACTACGCCAAAACTGATTAATTCTCAGGCGTGAAACTCATCGTCGGTATCGTAGGACTCGGCGTCAGCGCGTTCGGCGACCCGCAGGTCGGAGCGTTCATCAGCAGCGCCGCAGGCATCATCGCCGCCGCATTCGGAGTCACCTACTCCCCCATGCGACTCGACACCAAATAAGACGGCAGATTTTTACCGTCCCGAAGTCCCAGCGGAACGATCAGCACCCTGATTCGAAATTCGGCCCCGCCCGGCATCGCAGACAGCTCGCACAGAGCTTGACTGCTGCCGGACGGGGCCGATTTCGCGTTGTGGCAGAGGGCTTCGCGGGCTCGATTTCTGCCCACATTTTGCCCACATTTTCCGTAAAAACAGGTTAAAAACCGTTAAAACTGGTTAAAACGAAAAAAGCCGCTCAGCCCTACTACCGCAAGGCAAAGCGGCCATTTTCCAACCCGTTCTCAGCTCAGTGCGTCTTTTAACTTGCTAAAGAATCCCTTCTTCTGACCGGTTTGCGGACGGGAAGCCTGGGAGACGTGCGTGGCATCGGAATCATGCGAGGCGGCGAACTGTTCAATCAGTCCCCGCTCGGACTCGCTGAGCTTGGTGGGAATCAGTACGTTCACATGGGCAACCAGATTGCCGCGCTCATCCTTATTGCGAATATTGGTAACGCCCAGACCCTTCAACGTCACCGTGTCCTCAGGCTGGCAGCCCGCCGGAATGGATACGGTCTGCTCGCCGTCAAACGTATCAATGGACAGATCGTGTCCGAGCACGGCCCAGCTCATCGGAACCTGAATCCAGCAATGCAGGTCATCGCCGTCGCGGGTGAACTGCTTATCTGCCTTGATGCGAATATCAATGTACAAATCGCCGGCAGCGCCGCCGCCCTCACCGACTTCACCCTGGTTGGCCAAGCGCAGTCGAGCATTGTCGTTGATACCGGCCGGCACAGTGACACCCACATTACGCGTGGTGCGAACGCGGCCGTGACCCATGCAGCTCGGGCATGGATTCTGGATGATGGTGCCGTGACCCTCGCAGCGCTCGCAGGGAGCGGAGGTCATCATCTGGCCGAGCATAGTGCGCACGACCTTTTGCATGAAGCCCTGTCCATGGCAGTCCGGGCAAGTGACCGGCTGGGCGCCGCCTTGTGCGCCGGAGCCACCGCACTCCTGACACAGGGAGAACGTATTGATCTTGACGTGCGCCGTGCCGCCGAATACGGCGGTTTTCAAGTCGATGGAAGCGGAAGCCAGCGCATCGCGTCCAGGCTGTGTGCGCGGCACCGGGCCCTGTGAGCCGCCACCGAATGCGGAACCAAAGAACGTGGAGAATACGTCTCCCATATCGCCGAATCCCGCGCCGGAGAAGCCGCCAGCACCGGCGTTCGGATCGTTGGGGTCAACGCCGGAATCATACATACGGCGCTTATCCGGATTGGACAGCACATCGTAGGCGTTGTTCACTTCCTTGAACTTGTCCTCGAACTCCGGTCCCGCGATATCAGGGTGATACTTACGGCTGAGCTTGCGGTACGCCTTCTTGATCTCGTCGTCGCTCGCGTTGCGGTCGATGCCCAGCGTCTCGTAATAATCTGCCACTTGTCTGTTCCTTTGTATTCGTTGGTCTGCGGGTTATTGTGCCATAGCCTGCGGTCAGTCGCCGGAGCCGCTTTCCGAGACAAAAAAAGTGAGATACCTTGCCACTGCCCTGACCGCGGCCATGGTAGCCGCATAATCCATATGGGTTGGGCCGATGGATCCCACAAAAGCAATGGGTTCGTTGGCGCTGTCCTGATCGGGCGATGTCTCGTTGCGTTCCGAATCGTTCGCTACGGGCGAAGTACTGCGTCCGTAACCGCTACTGACCACCGAGGCATGCAAGAGTTCAGGCGTGTGGCTTTCGGAGCCAATGGATACGCCTACGCCAGTGGCGCTTGGCTCTTCGCTGAGGTTGCTCATCAGTTTCATGAGCACCACTTGCTCTTCCAGCGCGTCGAAGAGCGGTGCCAGATCGGTCAGAGAACGGGAATGCGCCAGATGCGATGTGCCGGACATATACAATTCGTTGGCGCGCTCGTCCAATGCCATCGATGCGAAGGCGTCGGCCAGGGCGTCGGCCGCCTCCCGCACTGTCTCGAATCCGGTGCCGCCACCAAGGGCGCGCACGGTTTCGGATGCGGATGATAAGGACTGACCGTTGCATTGTTCATTGACTGCACTGGACAGGCGGTTGATGTCGTCGGCCGTGGGCATGGCCGAGACGGTCAGTCCGTGCTGTGCCACGCGACCGGTATCGGTGATTACCACGGCAAGTAGCGTGCTCATGGCCACTGGTACCAGCTCCACGTGGCGTAACGTCGCCTTGGATAATGAAGGCGATGCGACTATGGCAACTTGACCGGTGATTTCCGAGAGCAGTCGTGCGGAACGTTGCAGTGCGTCCTTGAGGCTGACCGAGCCGGATAGGAAACTATTGATACCGCGGCGTTGAGCTTCGCTGAGCGGCACAACCGTAGCCAGTCGATCTACAAAATAACGGTATCCCTTTTCAGTGGGTACGCGACCGGCGGACGTATGCGGCTGAATCAGGTAGCCTTCATCTTCCAATGCGGCCATATCATTGCGAATGGTGGCAGAGCTGACGCCTAAATCGCGTTCCTTGGACAATGCCGCGGAGCCTACGGGCTCTTGCGAACGGATGTAATCTTCCACCACAGCGCGCAGTACCAGCATGCGACGTGATTGCGTCATGCGCGCCTCCTTATATGTACATCTGCAGTATGCAATCTGCTCTCATTGTATTAGCACTCATTGGTTTCGAGTGCTAATGCGTTCATTTGCGGCGAAGTGATGTGAATTGTGAACGCTAACAGAACACAAACTACCAAAACACGCCAAAATTGCACCATAACGTCGCAAACCATCGCTAGCATGGTAAGCGCAATGTGAGGGCGTCAAGCGCCCGGCACAAGCCGGATACGCGGCCCGACCAATTGGAAGGAAAGTAATCCATGACCGAATTCAAGGAGACCGAGCTCGACGAGCGCGCCATCAAGATGGCGAAGGCCCTTTCGGCTGACGCGGTGGAGAACGCCGGTTCCGGCCACCCCGGTTCCCCCGTTTCCCTGGCGCCCATCGCCTACACGCTGTACCAGCATTTCATCAAGCACGATCCGAACGATCCCAACTG
>OBZB01000183.1_pt1 | contig 11059 bp, 21 predicted proteins | sample 1476861 | NCBI WGS metagenome assembly OBZB01 (sample SAMEA2580226, study PRJEB22360) | human gut metagenome | biome: human gut; feature: human-associated habitat; material: faeces | place: Denmark | collected 2008/2010
GCGTTCCAGCCGACGATGCCGGCCGCGACCAGAATCACCGCGCAGACGGCCGCGACCAGGGGCGGCAGCCACTTCGGACACTTCCTTCCATCCTTGCTTGGCTCTGTGATGTTCTCGGCGGGTGTTTCGACGGGTTCGAGGATTTCCGTCTTGTCGTTCTCGTTCATCATTGTTCTCCTTGCATTGATAACGCTTTATTGATCTGCCGGGATACCCGCGTCGGATTGCAGCGTTTCCCGCGCGATGTCGAGTAGCCGCTCGTCGCGGCCGGGTTGGGCGTCCGCTGTGTGGGGGAGCCAGTCCTGATCGACGTCGAGGGTCAGGTCATCGAAGGCCTGTTGCCCGTCATCGCGGCCCAGCAGGCCGCGTAGCCTGAACGTCTCGTTCATGTGCTGTCCGTCCCATTCGATGCGCCGGGCGTACAGCAGGAAATCCAGAGTAAGGAACCCCGGCCCGGCCTTGTCCACCTGCACGTACCGGGAGCGCGTCGGCGTGAATCTCACCCGCGGCACGCCTTTCAGCCGTTCGTGCAACGGGCTGTCCGGCACGATGTAGCGTTTGACCAGGTTCTGTCCGCCGGCCGCGAAGAACAGCATCTGCGGCAGATTGCCGTAGGTCGCGTCGTAGTAGCGCCATCCCTGGTCGTCCCGCCATTTGCGAAGCATGTCACGGGCGGCCCCCGGCCCCAGATGGATGCCGGAGAACCGTTCCCACGCCAGCGACACCCGGTCGAACTCACCGCGCATGAGACCATACAGGGCCCGCCCGGTCTGGTCCTTCGGATGACGTCTCGCTCGGGTGTCCGTCCGATGGTTCGGATCCGCATACGGGCAGTGCAGATAGGCGTCCTCGTCGTAGCGGCACAGGCCCGGCACGTCGCCCCGGTGGTGTCGCCCGTAGGGCCGGCGCGCACGGCTTTCCTCCTGCCGGCGGAACATGCCGACGATCTGGATGGGATTGTCGCACAGCGGGCACACCGCGTAGTAGGACGGCCCCTTGTCGCCGTCACGACGCCACGGGGCCACGCCGCCGGTGCACCTCATGTATGACTCCTGGCTGATCACGATGCTTTCCGCCCTTCCCGGCCATGCCTTGAACACATCCATAGTCGGCTCCCCTCGCCGCGCATCGTCGTCATCGATACCTCCTGTTGATTCTAACCCACCAATCCGCCGGCAGCTCGGGCACCGCGCCCTCGCGTTCGGCGAACGCGAGGCACGCAAGCACCGTGCGCAATCCCAACGGGAACTCCCGCCGTCCCTGACGCATCAGGAACGTCCAGTCCTCCGTGCACTCCTCGCAATCCGAATGGTCCATGACCCCGCGACGGGCCAGTGCGGCCCGCTCCTCGATGTCATCCGTCATCATCCACTCCTTCTTCCGTCTTGCTTCGCATCGGCCCTTGCGTCCGCCGCGTCGAGGGGCGGGCAGTCGCATTCGATCCATGCCGTGAGCATGTCGCGGATGGTGGTGCCGCGCCGCACGGCCTCGGCCTTGAACCGTTTCTTGAGCATGGGGTCGAGCTCCACCGTGATCTTGGGCAGCTTGACCGGTTTCCGATAGTCCGTGAGGGTCGATGCCAGCATGTTCCTCGTGGTCATCGGCTTGTTGATCTCCATGACGTTGTTCCTTTCCGTGTCCCCGTGTCCACGGGTTTGCGTGGACACGGGTTTCCGGGTTTCCGGTTCCGCGGGTGTCAGGCGTTGAATGCGTCGCTGAGTTCCTTGGCGATAAGCCCGTAGCCCGAGGCGGACGGGAACCGGCCCTCGTCCGGCGCGAGACGCATGGCCTCCTTGTACGGGATGGTCTCCCTGCAATGGGCCAGTCCGTTCTCGGCCAGGAACTCCTCGGCGTGCCTGAGGCTGCGCGTGCCGTAGCGGGTCTGGGTCAGCAGCACCGAGGAGGGCTTGTTGATCTGCCGGATGGTCTCCAGCATGCGTTCCAGGTCGATGGGGCCGGTGGTGGTGACGAGCAGCACGAGGTCGGCCGCGTCCACCGCCGCCTCCACCAGATCGGTCTGCAAGGGAGGCGTGTCGATCAGCACCCATTCCTCCTCGGCGGGCGCGGCGACGGTGAACCGGTTGACGACCTCCACCCCGAAGGGCAGTGGGCGGCCGGCCGATAGGGCCTTGTGCGCCCACAGGGTCGCCGCGCCGGACGGGTCGGCGTCGCGCACCGTCACGGTATGGCCCAGTCGGGCGAGTGCTTCGGCGGTGCCGATGGCGCTGGTGGTCTTTCCCACCCCGCCCTTGAGGTTGACGAAGGCAACCGTCTTAGTGTTCGCGTTCATGTGTGTTATTCCTTTCATTCGGGTTTCCGGCTTCCCGTGTCCACGGGTGCACGGTTCCACGGTTTGCCGCGTATACGGGTTTCCGGAATGGTTCGTCCTTATGGGGCCGGACCGGTGGTTTCGTTTTGTTCGGGATGGTGGTTTATTGGTTTGCCGTTTTGCTTTCGGGAGCGGGAATGCGTCCCTCAACGAGGTGCCGTTTCGCGGCGTTGATGACCGTGCCGGTCATGTCGGGTGATGCGTCCCAGCGGCGGCGTTCGCCGTTCCTGGCGGTGGCCTCGAACCTGACGGCCTCATACCGTTCCCGACGTTCGCCGGCATCGGTGCTGATGGTGGCGGGCATGGCCGTTATCACGCCGCCAAGCGCATACACCTCCAGTCGTTTGAGGGTCTTGGCCGTTCCTGCTTCGGTGGGCGATGGCACGAACTCGCGGCCGAACCTGGCCTCCGGAATCGCGCCGCGCGCCGCGTTCTCGATCACATTCGCCAGCTTTGCGGATAATGCCTTCATTGTTCGCCTCCTTCGCTTGCCGCGTTGATGACCGCAGCCACCACGTGACGTTCCCAGCCCCCGCGTGATGCGAAGGCTTCGCCGCAGTTGCACATGTACTCGCAAGGCGCGCAGTCTGCGGTATGGAAGGCAAATTCGGCACGGGCCCGTTCCAGTCCCTCGACCGTCTCCTTTTCGACGGCGGCGGGATCGGCGCCCTTCAGCGCCTGTCTGAGATTGTGGCGCGCTTGGCCGGCGGTCATGCCTGTGTAGGACAGCACGTATGGCTCGGGGCTGAAGCAGGTGACTTTCAGACTGCATTCATGCAATGCTTCCACGCTCATGATTTTTCCTTTCGTTCGGGTTTTCGGCTTCCCGTGTTCACGGGTGGCCGGTTTCCTGTAAATACGGGTTTCCGGAATGATTCGGCCCTGCGGGGACCGGATCGGTGGCTTCGGTTGGATTGTTTAGAAGAGGGTGTCTTGCGAGCTTCGCGCGGCAGTGGAAGCCTGTGCCTTTGCGGTCGAGCGGGTGGTGGCGCGCCATCGTTGCTGACGGGCGTTGCGCTGCTCGGTCTTGCGGCGTTTGCATTCCTTCTCGCGTGCCGCCGCCACGATCTCGGGGTTCTCGCGGATGTACCGGGCGAGCCGCCGTTCGGCGGTCGGGTCGTCGGGGTCGAACCGGAATCCGGCCTCCTGCGCGGTCTTCAGCACCTGGCGTCGGGCCCTCAACGGCAGTCCGCCGTAGATGCCGTACTGGTCCCGGACCATGATGCCGAACGCGAGGCATTCGGCCCTGACCGGGCAGGCCTCGCAGATCCGCACCGCCGCGCGACGCAGCTCGTATTGGGTTCGCTGGTTGGGCAGGTCGTCGGGCCCCCACATGCGGTCCGACCACGAGTCGGGGAAATCCGCGCATTCTCCCTTCAGGAACATGCCGGCACCTCCTTCGGCCCACGGCCGCCGATGAAGCCGAAACGGACGGACGCCGGCCCGGTCCCAGCCGGCTTCCGCCGCCCGAAGCCGTCGTCCTCCTCCCTGGATTCCGCGTCCAGGAAGGCGCGGCCCGCCCGCAATGCCTCCAGCACGGCATTGCGTTCGCCTTCGGCATCGTTCGCGGGGACGCGCTTCAACATCCGACGCAGGGTGCGCGGTGCCTCGAACCCGTCATTGCCCGCATCGAAGTCGTAAGGGTCGAGCAGTCGCCTCGTCCGGCGGTCCAGGTTGTCGGGGATGCCGTAGTTCGGCGCCTTCGGCGTGGATTCCGCGCTCGGCGGCTGCGCCGTTTCGCCCTTGTCGGCGATGACGCCGTGTTCGGCGAGCAGGCGACGCCCGTGGGGGTCGTCGGCCATCTGGAGGCATACCTGGTCCCAGTGCCGCGCGAGGGAGCGGGGGCCGGTGAGCGCGCGACGCCAGAAACCGTCATACGGCTTGCCGGAAGCGTCGCCCTTGTCGGTCTTGGAAGGCGGCAGCGACGCCCATTCGGCCACGGCCAGCACCAGTGGCATGCCGTGGCGGGCGATCAGCCGTCGGGCGGCGTCGAGCTCGCGTTTGCCGGGCCGGGCCAACGGTTCGGGCACCGGCATCGGCGGCAAGGCTCGCAGCCCGTCCGCCATCGTGCGGCACACCGCCTCCGCGTCGGAACCGGCCCCGGCGGATTCACTGCTTGGGGGTTCGGCTCCGGCGGCGTCGGCCCATGAACCGTCCTCGCGGATTCCGTCATCGTCCGGGGAGGTCTCTCCGCTTGCGGGGAGATACCCCGTAGGGGCAGAGGGGTTATTACGTACTAGGGACGTACTGTGGCTCACCAGGTGAGCTGGGGGTGGGGTCACAGCTGTGAACCGTGGTTCACCCGTGAGCTGGGGTTTCCCCGTGTCCCCGTCGCCATAACCACGGTCCACATGTGAGCCGGGGTTTCCCTTCGCCCTGTTTTCCGTGGAAGGCCGTCCACCTCGGGTCGAGTCGATGTCGTTCGAGTCGAAGAAGTCGGAATCGAGCTCCAGACGGTTCCCCAGGCACAGATCCCACACGACGGGCCGGTGCCACTCGCTGAAATGCCCGGCCTGGCGTTGGTCGCCGCGACGGATCAGCCCGTTCGCTTCCAGCCATGACAGGTGGCGTTTGACCGTGCTCACGCTGCACTTGCACCACGCGGCCAGCTTCCTGTGCGTCGGATGCGCGTTGCGCCCCTCGTCGTCGGCCACGTTCGCCAGACACATCAGCACGCGCGCGGCACCATTATGCTTGGCATCCACCGGCGCGAACCTGAGCGCCCAATCGACCGCGTTCACGCTCATGACACACCCCCTGACCTGATCGAGTCCAACCGGGCCAGCAGCACCGAGATGCTGGGCACGGGAACATCGAGCATCATCGACAGATAGAAATCCTGACTGCCATCTCGGGGAGCGGAGGCCAACAGGCCAAGACCGGCCCCGCGAGACGGGAAACACGGGCGAACGTCGGCGGACGGCTGCTTCTCATGCCGTTTCATGGCGTTCCTCCTTTTCCTGGCCGCATGACGCGGCTGACGCCCAGCGCTCCTCCATCTCGTCACGCAGGGTCGCGGCACGGCACAACGCGAAGACCATCAACAGGCCGCAGGCAAGGAAACCGAGAATGCAAACGACGACGATCATCGGCCGATCACCCCCGTGTCATTCCGGCGGGAACCCGTGACCATAGCCATCAGTCGAAGGCCGATGGAAAACACCAGACGCACGGCATGGACCGCAATCGAAATGAAGGGACTCAGGAGTCCGATGCAGGAGAATCCCAGAACCGCGAACAACAGGATCATCGATTCCATCTCACTCACCTCGCCTGGTCGGTTTTGCAGATGTCGGGGGCACATAAGCCTGACGGCATTGGGCCATGACCCGATCGCACGCGAGGAGCGCCTGATCGACGGTCGCGGCACGTTTCGCCGACTGCGCACACAGTCCGGCAAGCTGGTTCAGACAGATATCGCACTTCCACACCTCAAGCACGAAGCCCGCGAACCCAGCGGAAAGATCCCTGACCGCCGGTTCGGACGAATCGAGCGGACCAAGAACTATGGGGAACGAGGACAGCAGATCGGAGAGCAGAGTAACACGGCCGTTCATCAGGCCACCGCGCCTTCTCGGGAGGGATGATGCAGCATCGCCCACGTCGCCGCGTCCTCGCTCAGCGAGTCGGCCTTCCCATACAGGTCGGCGACAAGTTTCAGCACCATTTCGGATCCGGCCTGATAGCCACGGATGAAAAGCCCTTCATCGCCCATGGTCCTGGTCAGGGCCACAAGCCGCGCGTACACGTCGCAGGCGGGAGCGGCAAGCGCGTTCAGCTCGCGCAGGGCATCGAGACGGCCCGTCAGATAGGCGGACGCCACGATCTCGTTGACCGTCAGCCCCGAAGGCGAAGGCAAACTCGCCGACAAGGCATCCATGTAATGCAGGAAACCCGAACGGGCATCGCCATCGATACCGGTGGCCGTTCCCGATGAATTGATATCGTCTGTCATCATCCATCACCTTTCATCCGTTGAAAGAAGGTCCGCATGCAGGGACCAGAACGCGAAATCCCAGGCATCACGCGAGTTACGGTCGCACCAGCGCCCCGCACACGCCAGCCCGCAGGCCAAAGGCACCAGAACGAACCCCGACGGGAACAGCCACCTCGCGGCGAGCAGGACCGCCATGAACACCACGCACGACAACGCGGACAGCATCCAGGAGACAAGCCCCAGCAGCACGTAACGACGAGCCGAACGCCACCAATACAGCGATTCGGGGAAATCGGGAAAAGTAGACGCCACACCCCGCGGCGCGAGAGGGGAATGGATAACATCATCAGCAGACGTACACGAAGACCTGATAAAGTCTGACATGTGCGGCACTCCTTTCAATAATCAAAGGGACTCGGAATGCGCTTGTTTGGCGACGCGCGGCACTCCGAAACCCCACGGGTATCTGCACAGGGCCGGCCCCGGACCCAACCGGGGTCGGCCACTATTCTGTTTTTCAGTATTCGGTAAGCTTCCAAGCGGATAATCACGCCATGGACCTTCCCGAACTCACACGCGCATGCACGACGATTCAGGAACGATACGATGCGCGAAGATTCAAATGGAGATTCGAAGACGGGCCGGCCGTCTTCGAGGCCTTCTACGACGGAGACACGCTGGAACGTGACGAGCATGGCTGTTACGCGCCCCTGTTCATCTCGTTCGCACCCGCCGAAAAGGGAGACGGACGGCGGTGGGCGCACGTCTACAGGATCCGGAAAAGCAGAAACGCAATGCTCTTCGCGAATCCGCTTCTGGGCGGAACCGACTACTACGCCCTCCGCGACATCCTCGGCATACGAGGGACGGGCGGAGGCCCGGCATGGAGTCCGGCCAACTTCCTGGAACGAGCCCAGCGGTCGGCCGGCACGATACCCGGCAACTGGTCCTCACACCGAATCCGAACGGCGATGGACCTTCCCGGATCCTACAGGAGGAACGTGGAGGAATCGGACAAAGTCTATTGGTGTGGATGGCGGAGAAACGCCCCGGACCAGAAGCAGACGATGCGGAACTACCACAAAACGTCACGCTGGCTCGGTAAGACCATCGCCGATGAATGCCGGACATGCAACATCTCCACCTGCTGGACCGACGACCCGGAAAAGGCGCGCACGTTCCCGGCAAACATAATCGAACTTCAGCGAGAGACATGACGGATCCCCTTAGTCGCCAAGGCTTTTCTCGAAATGAAACTGGCCGAACTGGGACAGTTCCTCGTCCCTGTCCGCATGACGATAACGGGAAAGATACTCACCTGCCCGACCGGCATGACGCACCAGAAACTCACCCAGCTCACGCAACTGCGACGGAGTGAAGACGAACCCGGCATCGATGCTCTCTCCGTCGGCGGAAACACGAACCCTCCCCGACGCGGGGAAACGCAACTCGAAGCGCACACCATACTCCAATTCAGCGGACTCCAACGCATTGTCACGCTCATCGGTACCGGTCGGCCAACAAGTAAGACCAACCATCAAAACAGGCTCAACCATCAGACCGGTGGCCGTTCCCGATGAATTGATATCGTCTGTCATCATCCATCACCTTTCATCCGTTGAAAGAAGGTCCGCATGCAGGGACCAGAACGCGAAATCCCAGGCATCACGCGAGTTACGGTCGCACCAGCGCCCCGCACACGCCAGCCCGCAGGCCAAAGGCACCAGAACGAACCCCGACGGGAACAGCCACCTCGCGGCGAGCAGGACCGCCATGAACACCACGCACGACAACGCGGACAGCATCCAGGAGACAAGCCCCAGCAGCTCGTAACGACGAGCCGAACGACGCCAATACAAAGATTCAGAAAACGTAGACGCCACGCCCCGCGAACCACTCGCGGGGGTATTACCATGAAAATCAGAAGTCGGCACAGCGACTTCGGTTACACTAGACATTTGTGCAGCCTCCATAATCTAAAAGGCAATGCGAACGATTCACTGTCGCCAAACACCGGATCGTCCGACATTGGATGTGTTGCATACGCCCGGTTTCGATGCTCCAAATCGAGACTGGGCTTTTCCTTTATCAGACAGACACCTCCTCGTGATCACGAACAGATTCAGCAAACTTGGCTTCATAGGGAACCAAGTCCTGAACAAAATCTGACGAGAGACCGTAAACATCTCGTAGACGACGACAATCGTCGAATTGCCAGCAGGTCTTCAGGTTGACCTTCTGGCTGATGCTTGGCTGAGATTGATTCAGCTGCTTAGCGAGCTGGGCATACGATATGCCATGCTCTCTGAGCCATCGCTTCATATTCGACATATTAGCTTCCTTCAACTCTAAGCGCAAACGAAGCCCTATACTGCGTGTTAAGACTATTATCCTTAGCAATTTAGGGGAGAATATTATGACGATGGTTGACCCCGTACTCGTCGCCAGCCAGTTTGACGAGGATGAAGCAGAGGCAATTCTGCGATACAACATCCGCAAGTATTTAAAGGCAAATCGAGTATCCCAGAACTCCCTTATGGATGTGCTCAACATCACATCAGGAGCTGTCTCTCAGCTCATGACAGGCCGCACGCATTTCAAATATGGACAAGTTGCAGCAATTGCCAACTATTTGCATGTGTCTATGGACGATCTTTCAAACGCGACACAGTTCAACGAGGATAGAAACTTCCTTGAGCGCATGAAGAAAGAATACTCAGGCAGCAAAAAGGCCTCGAATCAATCCGAGGCCTTCAATGAGCTCCTGCGGCTGGGCTTGAACCAGCGACCGTCCGATTAACAGTCGGATGCTCTGCCAACTGAGCTACGCAGGAATAAGTTGTTTTGTGCTTAAGATTTCTCTCGCGCACAAGTCACATAGTCTACACGTACCTGAGGAAAATACAACTTACATGCGTGTCATGCATGTCGCGCATGATTCGTTATCACATCGAGACCTTGGTCAGGGTCATGGCGGAGTCGATTGGGAAGTCGGGGGCGCTGGGGGCCACGCCGGCTTCGACCAGGTTCACGCCGAGCATGGCGACCATGGCACCGTTGTCGGTGCACAGCTTGATCTGCGGGATGCGCACGTCAACACCGTAATTCTCACCGTATTCGAGCAGCTTGGCGCGCAGTTGGGAGTTGGCGGAGAAGCCGCCGCCGACGATCAGCGTCTTCGACCCGTACTGCTCGCAGCCGCGCATCGCCTTGCGCGCCAGCACCGTGGCCACCGAATCGGCCAGCGAGGCGCACACGTCGTCCACCGGAATCTCATGGCCGGCCGCCTGCTCGCTTTCCACCCAGCGGGCGACGGCGGTCTTGACGCCGGAGAAGCTGAAATCGTACGGGTGCGCGGCACCGGCCTTGCCCTGGGTCAGGCCCATCGGCACCTTGATGGCATGCGGATCGCCGTTCTGGCCGTGGCGATCGATGTGCGGGCCGCCCGGGTAGGGGAAGCCGAGCAGGCGGGCGACCTTGTCGAAGCACTCCCCCGCCGCGTCGTCCAATGTGGTGCCGACCACATCGATCCTGCGTGGCATATCCTCCACATGCAGCAGCGAGGTATGGCCGCCGGAGACGATCAGGGCCAGCGTGTCTTTGGGGAACGCGCCGAACTGCAGCTGAGTGACAGCGATGTGCCCGATCACGTGGTTGATGCCGTAGATCGGCTTGTTCGCCGCCCAGGCCAGCGCCTTGGCGCCGGAGACTCCCACGGCCAGGCAGCCGGCGAGCCCGGGACCGGCGGACACGGCGATGGCGTCCACGTCAGCCAACGTCATGCCGGCGTCGGCGAGCGCCTTGGACACGCACGGCACGAAGGCTTCGGCGTGCGCGCGGGAGGCGATTTCGGGGATCACGCCGCCGTATCGCGCGTGTTCCTCCATGGAGGAGGCCACGACGTTGGAAAGCAGTTCGCGGCCGCGTACGATGGCCGCCGCGGTTTCGTCGCAAGTGGATTCAATGCCCAGTACAACCGGTTCGCTCATCACGTCGCTCCATTCGTGGTCGTGTTCTCGTTCGATTCCTTCGCATCGTGCGGCGCATCCGCCGCGCCCGCACCGCCGGCATCCGATGCCGTCTGCGCCAACGCCGTATGGGACGGCGCGAAGCCCACGATCCGGGGGTTCAGATCCAGACTCATGGTGTAGGCGTCGATGCCTTCGGGCTGGTAGTACCGTTTGCGCAGACCCATGCGTTCGAAGCCGAAGCGTTGGTACAGGGCCATCGCAGGGTCGTTGTCCACGCGCACTTCGAGCAGCATGCGCGCGGCTCCCTGGCGCTTCGCCTCGTCCACCAGCGCCGCGAGCAATGCGGCGGCGATGCCCCGCCGCTGGTATGCCTTGCCCACGCCGATGGTCATGAGTTCGGCGTCCTCACCGTCGTACCAGAAGCCGGCGTAACCGCGAATTACCGGTTCATCGGAAGCAGCCGGAGCGCCGGAGAGCTCTCCGGCTACGTCGCCCGCATCCCCGGCATTCGCGGCCGGCGGTTCAATATCCAGCAGATACGTGCGGGCGGGCGCGTCCAACTCGTCGCGCACCATGCGCTCATTCCACGCACCGCGGCCGAACAGTTCGGCCTCCAGGCGCGTGATGGATCGGACCGCCAGGCCGCGGTCCACGGCATCGATATCGACGATCATCGGGAGAACCAGCCTCACGCCTTGTCGGCGCCGGTATGGCCGAGCACGTGCTTCAGCGGGTTCGGCACTTCGGCGTCCGGGCGGCGCAGGTACAACGGCTCGACCGGCACCGTCCGGTCGCCGCGCAGTTCGCGGCTCAATGCGGTGG
>OBZB01000184.1_pt1 | contig 11027 bp, 8 predicted proteins | sample 1476861 | NCBI WGS metagenome assembly OBZB01 (sample SAMEA2580226, study PRJEB22360) | human gut metagenome | biome: human gut; feature: human-associated habitat; material: faeces | place: Denmark | collected 2008/2010
CTCGCGACGTGCTGCTGCCGCGCGGTTGCGCGGGATGCGATGAACCGGATCGGGTGCTGTGCCCGGACTGCCGCGCCCTGTTCTCGGAAGGCGGCGTCTTTGCCCTGCCGGGGTGCGAAGCGGGGATCGGCCGCTCCTGCGCGGTGTACCGGGGCCGGGCCCGCCGCGCCATACTGGCATGGAAGGATCACGGCGACGAGGAATGCGACGCGCCGTTCGCCGAATTGCTGGCCGATCTGGCGGTTCGCTGCGGCGCAGTCGATCGGGACCGCCAGATCGCTCTGGTGCCGGCGCCCTCGTCCGCCGCGTCGATGCGGTCGCGCGGCCGTTGGCATATGCGTAATCTGGTCGATCGCACGGCGAGGGTATTGCGGGACCGGGGTTTCGATGCGGTCGCGCTGCCGGTGCTGCGCGCGTCGGGGGTCAGATCCAAATCCGTGCAGGCGGGCGGCGCCGCCCAGCGCGCCGCCCGCATCGGCTGTGCCGTGGCGGGACGGTGGTCCCGATCGACGACATCGTCACCACCGGAGCCACCATGCGTCAGTGCGTCGCCGCCCTCGACGCGGCCGGAGCCCGCGTGCTCACCGCGCTGTCGCTGGCCCGGGTGCCCTGAGCGGGATGCATCGGGGAATGCGGCGAGTCGGGGACGGCGCGAGGCATGCGATGCGAGGCGTTGCGCCGCGCCAAGCGGTCTGGCCGATCACTCGTCGGCGTAGTCGGGCTCGATATGGTATTTCGGCAGCCGCACCTCGAAATCGACGCCACGCTTGTCGTCGACGACATGCACGGTGCCGCCGTGCAGCTGTGCCGCCCAGCGGGCGATCGACAGGCCCAGGCCGGTGCCTCCGGATTCGGTGCCGGGGCCGGCCTTGCCCTTGACGAAGCGCCTGAAGATGTCGGATCGGTCGGAGACCGGGATCTGCGAGCCGAAATTGACCACATTGGTCACGATCATGCCGGCGTCGACGTCCTCGCTCGCCTCGACGAGCACCGTGGTGCCGTTGGCCGAGTGCTTGAGCGCGTTGGCGATGATGTTGGTGAACAGCTGGCGCAGGCGGTCCTGATCGCCTTCCATCTCGATGCCGGCGTCGACGCGCATGAGGATGTCGTGCGCGTGCCCGGCGTCGGCGATCTCCAGTGGTTTGATGGTCTCGTCCAGAAAATCGTGCAGGTTGAACCGTTCGATGTTCAGGCTGGCCGCGCCGGCCTCCATGCGCGACAGGTCGAGCAGGAACGCGATCAGATCGCTCAGCCGGTGCGTCTGGTCGAGGATGCTTTCCAGATTGGCGGGGGAGGCCTCCGTCACGCCGTCGGCCATGTTCTCGACCATGGCCTGCAGCGCGGATACGGGCGTGCGCAGCTCATGGCTCACGTTGGCGATCATGTCGAGGCGCATCTGGTCGGCGTGCTGGAGCTCCTCGGCCATATCGTTGAACGCGCGGGTGAGCTGGCCGATCTCGTCGTTGCTGTCGGTGCCCAGCTGCACGCGCACCGTGTAGTCGCCGTCGGCCATCGCGTTGGCCGCGTCGCGCAGCTGGCGCAGCGGGGCGATGAGCCCGTACGAGAACAGGTAGGTGATGCCCAGCGCCACGACCAGCGTCAGCGGCATGGCGAGCCATCCGCTCCAGCCGATCTTGAGCAGGAACCAGGCCATGACGAAGGCGATGGCCGTGGCGATGACGATGAGCACGCTCAGTTCGATCTTGAGCGAGGAGAAAAAACCGATTGGGCGCACCCCTTTGCGGCGTGCGCCCGAAGGCTTGCGTGTGGTCGGCGAGGTCATGGTCTCACGCGCTCGGCGGCTCGAACGCATAACCGACGCCGTGCACGGTGCGGATCGTCTCCGAGCCGAGCTTGTGGCGCAGCGCCTTGACGTGGGAATCCACGGTGCGGGTGCCCGAGGCGTCCACCCAGTCCCACACCTCCTCGAGCAGCTTTTCGCGCGTGAGCACCGAACGCGGCTTGCGCGCGAGCGTGGCCAGCAGGTCGAACTCGGTCGGCGTCAGATGCACCTGCTCTCCGTTCACCGTCACGATGCGCTGCGCCGGATCGATGACCAGCGAGCCGAAATCGAGCAGCTTCTCGTTCTCCGAATTCTTCGCGATGACCTTCGCGCGTTCCACGCGCCGCAGCAGCGCCTTGCAGCGGGCGATGAGCTCGCGCATCGAGAACGGCTTGGTCATGTAGTCGTCCGCGCCGGCGCCCAGACCGATCACCTTGTCGGTCTCGTCGTCGCGCGCGGTCAGGATCAGCACCGGCACCGGCCGGTCGGCCACGATGCGTTTCGTGGCCTCCAATCCATCCATGACCGGCAGCATGATGTCCATGATCACCAGATCAGGTTTCAGCTGCTTTGCGGCCTGCACCGCGCTCGCCCCATCGGAGGCCACGCGCGCCGTCCAGCCTTCGGCCGTGATGCGCTGCGCGATGGCGGTGGCCAAGGTCGGTTCATCCTCGACCACCAGCACCGTGCGTGGCGTTGTGGAACGCGTTGAAGTGTTCAGCATTGGAATCCGCCTTTCAGTCTGTCGGTTCCAAGAATACTGCCCCCAGCGCCGGAATGGTGAGTTTCGCGGACCAATCGCGCGAATGGTATTCGCCCGGGACCGCTTCGAAGGTGCCGTTGTGGATGTCGGACCCACCGTACTTGGCGTCGTCGGTGGTCATCACCTCGCGCCACTTGCCGCCCTGAGGCAGCGGCACCTGATAGTCCTGCCACGCCTCGCCGGAGAAGTTGACCACGACGACCATCTGCTCGCCGTCCTTGCCGATGCGCACGAAGCTCAGCGTGTTGTGGTCGGCGTCGTCGCTGGTCAGCCACTGGAAGCCGGCCGGGTCGAAGTCCTGGCTCCACAGGGCGGGGGAGCGCTTGTACAGGTCGTTGAGATCGGCGACCATATGCTGCACGCCGCGGTGATCGGGCCAGTCGAGGGCCGCCCAGTCGACGGAGCCGTCGTGGTCCCACTCGCCCCACTGCGCGACCTCGTTGCCCATGAACGAGAGGTTCTTGCCCGGATGCGCCCAATGGTAGGCGAACAGGGAGCGCACGCCGGCGTACTTCTGCCAGTCGTCGCCCGGCATCTTGCCGAACACCGAGCCCTTGCCGTACACGACCTCGTCGTGGCTGATCGGCAGCACGTAGTGCTCCGAATAGGCGTACACCATCGAGAACGTGATCTCGTTGTGGTGCCACTTGCGGTTGATCGGGGTCTCGTGCAGGTACTCGAGGGTGTCGTGCATCCAGCCCATGTTCCACTTGAGGCCGAAGCCGAGGCCGCCGGCGCTGGTCGGCGCGGTGATGCCCGGGTAGGCGGTCGACTCCTCGGCGATCATCATGACGCCGGGGTTGTTCTTGTACGCGGTGGCGTTCGCCTCCTTGAGGAAGTCGATGGCCTCGAGGTTCTCGCGCCCGCCGTAGATGTTCGGGTGCCACTGGCCGGGCTCGCGGCTGTAGTCGAGGTAGAGCATCGAGGAGACGGCGTCCACGCGCAGCGCGTCGATGTGGTACTCGTCCATCCAGAAGCAGGCGTTGGCCACGAGGAAGTTGCGCACCTCGCGCCGGCCGAAGTTGAACACGTAGGTGCCCCAGTCGGGGTGCTCGCCGCGGGTCGGGTCCGGATCCTCGTACAGCGGCGTGCCGTCGAAGCGGCCGAGGGCGAACGCGTCCTTCGGGAAGTGCGCGGGCACCCAGTCCATGATCACGCCGATGCCGGCCTGATGGAACTGGTCGACCAGGTACTTGAACTGGTCGGGCGAGCCGAGACGGGAGTCCACGGCGTAGTAGCCGGTGACCTGATAGCCCCACGACCCGGAGAACGGGTGCTGCGCGAGCGGCATGAACTCGACGTGCGTGAATCCCATGGATTTGACGTACGGCACGAGCTTGTCGGCGAGCTCGTGGTAGTTGGACACGTCCTTGCGCCAGCTGCCGGCGTGCACTTCATAGATGCTCACGGGGCCGGCGTGCGGGTCGGTGGCGCGGCGGTGGTCCATCCACTCGCCGTCGTCCCAGTCGTGGGCGGATTCCACGACGATCGAGCCGGTGGCCGGCGGGATCTCGTGGGAGCGTTCCATCGGGTCGGCCTTCATCGTCCAGTCGTAGTTGGCGTTGAGAATCTCGTACTTGTAGACCTCGCCGGCCTGCACACCGGGGATGAAGATCTCCCACACGCCCGAGGAGCCGATCTCGCGCATGGCGTGGCGGCGGCCGTCCCAGGAGTTGAAGTTGCCGACCACGCGCACGGCGTGGGCATTGGGCGCCCACACGGTGAACGCGGTGCCGACCACCTGCTCGCCGGGCGTGCCGTCGGCGCCGCCCATCGGATCGTCATAGCGCAGCACATGCGCGCCAAGAGCCTCCCAGAGGCGCTCGTGGCGGCCCTCGCCGAACAGGTAGGTGTCCATCTCGCCGATGGTCGGCAGATAGCGGTACGGATCGTCCTCGGTCACGGTCGTGCCGTTCTCGTACGAGGTGCGCACGCGGTAGTCGGGGATGGAGGGCCCGTCCTCGCCCTCGGCGGCGGGGACGACGGCCACGAAGACGCCATTGAATTCGTGGGTCGCCGGGGTTTCGCCGTTCTGGGTGACGATGGTCACGGTCTTGGCCATGGGGCGAAGCACACGGATCGTGACCATGTCCCGATGCTTGCCGGTCCCCAGATGCCCGCCGAGCACTTCATGGGGGTTGTAGAAGGAGGCGTTGCTCACCGCATCCAGGTCGCCCTGGTTGACGGGGACAGCAACGGTATCGTCATTGATGTTCGTGTGTGTAGTCATAGTCAGCAGTCTAGGCCGTTATGGGCGATATGTGGGTACATTGGCGCGTCGCGCCGCCGGATTTTTCGTCAGTCCACGGTGCATGGGACAATTATTCGGGTTTTGTATAGGCTCTTACGGAGGATTCATGGGTTACAAGGTCGGCGATATGGTGGTCTATCCGCGTCACGGCGCGGCGAAGGTTGAAGCCATCACCGAACGGACAGTGAAGGGTGTCACCAGGGAGTATCTGCAGCTGTCCGTGCTGTCCTCCGACGGGCTGGTCATCAACGTTCCGGTCGAGAACGCCAAGAAGGTCGGCGTGCGCGACATCGTCGACGCCAACGAGGTCGCGAAGGTGTTCGAGATCCTGCGCACCCCGATCGTCGAGAAGGAAATGAACTGGTCGCGCCGCTACAAGCTGAACGTCGAGAAGATCGCGACCGGCGACGTGAACAAGATCGCCGAGGTGGTGCGCGACCTCGCGCAGCGCGACGTCGACGAGCACGGCCTGTCCGCCGGCGAGAAGCGCATGCTGACCAAGGCGCGCAGCATCCTCACCTCCGAGATCGCGCTGTCCGAGAAGCTGGACGACGAGGACGCGCAGCGACTGCTCGACGTGAACCTCGGCTACGCCGACCCCCAGCCGGGCGACGACAAGCACCACACCAAGGCTCCCGAGGAGCCGGCGACGGCCACGCTCGCCCGCATCGAGGCCGAGCACAAGAAGTCCAAGCGCAAGTGACCCCGTCCGCCGCGCCGTCCGCATTGCCGACCGCATTGCCGCGCGTCGGGCAGGGGTTCGACGCGCATCGATTCGCCGATCCCTCTTCGGGTAGGACGTTGTGGCTGGCGTGTCTGGCATGGGACGGCACGGGCATCGAGGGGGACTCCGACGGCGACGTGGCGGCCCATGCGCTGATCGACGCGCTGATGTCGGGCTCAGGTCTGGGGGATATCGGCTCGCTGTTCGGCGTGGGGGCCGACTCCGCCGGCGCCGGCCGTCATGGCGCCGATATGCTGCGGGTCACCGTCTCGCATCTGCATGATCATGGGTTCGCCCCGGCCAACGCCAGCGTCGCATTGATCGGCAATCGCCCGAAAATCGGCCCGCGCCGGGCCGAAGCCGCGTCGGCGATGTCCGATGCGGTCGGATGCCCGGTCTCGCTGACCGCGACCACCACCGACGGCATGGGCTTCACCGGCCGCGGCGAGGGCATCGCCGCCATCGCCACGGCGCTGATCCTGCCGTGCTGATCCCGCCGTCAGCGGACTGATCTCGATTCCTTGGATCCTCCCGCTGGCGGGAGGTGGCGCGTAGCGCCGGAGGGTGGTCGAATGTTCACCGTTGCGGTCCCGATCAGCTTCAGCGAGGCTTTCGTCGACGGCTTCGGCGCTATATACAACATGCACCCCGTGCACTGCCCGGAGCGGTATACGAGGTGCTTAGTTATCGATGGAATAGGCCGCTAGTGCTTGCGCAGGGCCTCCACGGCCTTGGCGAGCGCCCAGAACAGCGTGGAAAGCGTCACGATGATGAAGCTCGGGGGAGCGGGGAACATCGCCGACAGCACCAGGCCTCCCCAGATCGATATCAGGCACAGCACGCTGGCCACGACCATCGCCTTGAACGGGGAGCCGGCCAGGATGTTCGCCGTCGCCGCCGGCGTGATGACCAGCGCGAAGATCAGCAGCGTGCCGACGGCCGGCACGGCGATGGTGATCACGCCGGCCATGATCGCCATGAACGCCACGTTCATGGCGCCGATCGGCACGCCCTTGGCCTGCGCGACCTGCTCGTCGACCGAGCTGAACAGCAGCGGACGGTAGATGATCGCCAGCACGGCGATCAGGATCACGTCGAAGACGGCGAAACCGATGATCTGCCCGGTGGTGATGGTCAGGATCGAGCCGAAGAGGATCGATTGCATCTGCTGGGATGCGGAGGTGGACAGGCGTGCGAAGAACAGGCCGAGACCGGTGGCGAAGGCCAGCACGGTGCCCGTCGCGATCTCGCGCTGCGAGGCGCGTTTGCCGAGCGCGCCGATCACCAGCGCGCCGCTGAGCGCGAACACGCCGAGCCCGACCGATACGGGCAGGCCGAGCAGCACCGCGCCGGTCGCGCCGGGCAGGCCGATGTGCGCGAGCGCGTGCGCGGCGAACGTGGAGTGCCGGGCGATCGTGAAATACCCCATCACGCCGGCGGCCAGCGCGATGCACAACCCGGCGAGGAACGCGTTGGTCATGAACGGGGCCGACAGCGTCTCCATCCACTGGGGGTCGAATGAGAATCGAACGGTGTTCATCGCGCGTTCCTTCCTTCCCGGTCGCCGTCCCGGCGGCCGTCATGCGTATCCTGCGTCCCGTCGTGGTGGCCGTGCTGGTGGAACAGGGCGACCTCCGACGGGTCGTGCGTGTCCTGATCGGTCTGCGCCGTCTCGTCCGGCGTCGGCGTGACGAACATGTCGCCCTGCGGCGTGGTGACCACCTGCACCTTCGTGCCGTACAGGTGCGTGAGCAGCTGCGAGTCGAGCACCTGGTTCATCGCGGCGTAGTGCGGGTGCCCGTCCAACAGGTAGACCGCGCCGGTCAGGATCGGCAGCAGCATGTTCAGGTCGTGCGCCACCACCTGGATCGTCATGCCGAGTTCCTTGTTGAGCCGGGCGAGCACGTGCACGGTGGCGCGCTGGCTGGCCAGGTCGAGGTTGGCGAGCGGTTCGTCGAGCATGAGCAGCTTCGGATCGGACACGAGCGCCTGCGCGATGGCGACGCGCTGGCGCAGGCCGCCGGACAGTTCGGACAACCGGTAGTGCGCTTTGTCGTCGATGCCGGTGAAGCGCATGGCCTCGTACGCCTTGGCCCGCTGCTCGCGCGTGACCGGATGGATGCCGAACCGGGTGCCGGTCAGGCCCAGCAGCACCGACTGCTCGGCGGTCAGATTCGAGTCGATGTCGGAGGTGTAGCTCTGCGGCACGTAGCCGATCTGCCGGTTGGATTCCCCGGCCGGGCGGCCGAGCACCTGGATGGAGCCGGCCGCGGCGGGGATCAGCCCCAGTTCGGCCTTCATCATCGTGGTCTTGCCGGTGCCGTTCGTGCCGACGATCGCGGTCACCGACCCCGAGGGGATGGCGAAAGTGCCATGCTGCCAGATGATGCGCCCGCCGCGCGATACCGCGGCGTCGCGGAAGACGATGCAGTCCGCGGCGGTGCCGTTGTTCAAGTCCGTCATATGTTTTCGTCCCTGTCGTTCTGCCGCGTTCGCGGCGATGTACGCCAAGGATTATGGCAAATAAGGTTGACAATCATTCTCATTTAGAGGCGGTGTGCAGGCGGGTGTCGGCGGGTGTAGGCGGGTGCAGGGCGCCCATGCTCCGATGCCCCTCCGCGTGCCGCCGATTGGCATGCCCAAATGCCCGTTCTGCCGTTTGACATGCTGAAATGTCCGGAATCGAGGCCTATTTCGGGCATTTGGGCATGCCAAACGGCAGAACGTCTGTTTCGGCATGCCCAAAACGGGGCATGCGCGAGATCACCTGGGCATGCGCGATGGCGCAATGCGCCGAAGGCGCGCGATGGTTTGACGCATGAGGCGTGTATGCGGTTACTTGCCCGGGTCGGAGGGCGTGTCGGCGGTGCCGCCGGTGGTCGTTGCGGAGCCACCATCCGTCTTGCCCGCCTTATCGGAGTCGTCCGCCTTGCCGGCGTCGCCCGTCTTGTCGGTCTGGCACTGCGCCACGCCGTCGCCCTTGGTGTCGGATGGGCCGGATGCGTCTTTGTCGGCGGTGCCGTCCGAGGAGCCCTTGCCATCCTTGCCGTTCGAGTCGCCCGAGTCAGCCGAGCCGTCCGACGTGGACGCGTCCTCGCAGGACTGAGCGTCTCGCTCGTCGAAGATGCCGTCGATCGCGTCGACCATCGAGTCGATCCAATCGGTGAGATCGGTCTTGTCCTTGGGCATCTGTTCGCTGACGTCGAACACGGGCACCTCGGAGCGGCCGGCGGTTCCCGTGATCAGATTGGTGGCGTCCGACGCCTCCTGCGTGTTGTTGACCAGCAGGTCGACGCTGCGCCCCTCGACCAGTTTCTGGAACGCCTGCAGGTCGGCCGGTGCCGGCTCGCCCTCGGAGGCCGTGGACGCGGCGTAGCCCTCCGGGGTCAGGTCCTTGAATCCCATATCCGACATGAGGTAGTAGGCGACGGCCTCCGTGGCCGCGTACGTCGGATTGGCGTGGTCCTTGGCGAATGCGGCCATTTTGTCCTCGATGGCCTGCTCGCGCTTGAGCCAGGCGTCGTAGCGCTTGGAGAACGCCTTCTTCTTGGCGGGCAACGCCTTGGAGAAGGCGTTCACCAGCTCCTTGGCCATGCCGGTTCGCGCGTCCTTCGAGAACCACAGGTGCGGGTTGTCGCCCTCCATGGCGCCGACGGTCTGCGCCGCCGACACGGTGACGGCGTTCTTGGAGACGTTTTTGGTGGCCCATGCGTCGTAGCCGGCGCCGTTCGACACGACGATGGCGGCCTTCGCGATCGCGGCCATATCCGAGGTCTTCGGCTCGAAGTCATGCGCGTCCACGGCCGTGCTGCTCAGGATCGACGTGACCGTGACGTCGTCGCCGCCGATCTGCTCGGCCAGGGAACCCCACTGGTTGATCGAGGCGACCACCTCGATCGGCCCCTGCTGCGCCGGCTCGCTTGGCTGGGCGGGCTCGGTGCCGGCCTTCGACGCGCCGCAGGCGCCGGTGACCAGCATGAGTCCGGCTGCGGCGACGGCCGCAACGGCCCGCGCCATGTGAGTTCCCCTGATACGCATAATGTCTTCTCCATCGCAGTCGCGAACGGTGCCGGATATCGCGGTGTCGGATATCCTTTTGACCTGCATCCACGATAGCCTAACGCTACGAGGAATGACATCGACACGGGGAAGGACGCACATGACCATCAAACTCGACGGCAAGCAGACTGCCGCGACCATCAAGGCGGATCTGACCGCACGCGTACGGCGACTGCGCGACGCGGGCGTCGAACCGGGGTTGGGGACGCTGCTGGTCGGGTCCGATCCCGGATCGGTCAAGTACGTAGCCGGCAAGCACGCCGACTGCGCCCAGGTCGGCATCCGTTCGATCAAGCGCGAGCTGCCCGCCGACGCGGGCTTCGACGACATCGCCGAGGCAGTTCGCTCGCTCAACGACGATCCGGCCTGCACCGGCTATATCGTGCAGCTGCCGTTGCCGGCGGGCATCGACGAGAACGCGATCATCGGGCTGATCGACCCGGCCAAGGACGCGGACGGCATGCACCCGTACAATCTGGGCGAACTCGTGCTGCACGTGCGCGGGGACATCGCCACGCCGCTGCCGTGCACGCCCCGCGGCGTGCTGGAACTGCTGAACGCCTACGGCATCGACCTGAACGGCAAGGAAGTGTGCGTGCTCGGGCGCGGCATCACGATCGGGCGCACGATCGGCCTGCTGCTGAGCCGCAAGGAGGTCAACGCGACCGTGACCCTGTGCCACACCGGCACGCGCGACATCGCCGAGCACGCGCGCCGCGCCGACGTGATCGTCGCCGCCATGGGCTCCGCCGGATTCGTCACGCCTGACATGGTGCGCGAGGGGGCCGTGCTCGTCGACGTCGGCGTCTCGCGCGTCTTCGACGAGGAGGCCGGTCGCTACCGCATCAAGGGCGACATCGACAAGGCCTGCTACGACAAGGCCTACGCCTACTCGCCGAATCCGGGCGGCGTCGGCCCGATGACCCGGGCCATGCTGCTCGCCAACGTAGTGGAAATGGCCGAACGCCGTATCGTCTGAATGCGCCCCTAAGGAATCCGGGCGCGACACGCGCACGGAGCCGTATATCCGGTAGCCCGGTGGGCTGCCGTTAGGCGACGCCGAGGGGGTGGGGCCCCTCGGTGATGTGACGGTATCCGGGCGTGCGACTCGTCCACGGAGCCGTGTAGCCGGTAGCCCGGTGGGCTGCCGGTAGGCGACGCCGAGGGGGTGGGGCCCCTCGGTGATGTGACGGTATCCGGGCGCGACACGCCCGGATTCCTATAATCGTTTTGGGCATGGTTGCCGGTATTGTTGAACATTGCGTGTGCGCAAGTATGCGCGTCATAACTGAATAACGATTTTATTCATCCATATTTATTGAAGAAACCACATTAATGGCAGAGAACAACAACGAAGTCACCAAGGTCGCGATCAACGATATCGGCACCGAGGAGGACTTCATCAAGGCAGTCGATTCCACCATCAAGAACTTCGATGATGGTGATC
>OBZB01000186.1_pt1 | contig 10902 bp, 8 predicted proteins | sample 1476861 | NCBI WGS metagenome assembly OBZB01 (sample SAMEA2580226, study PRJEB22360) | human gut metagenome | biome: human gut; feature: human-associated habitat; material: faeces | place: Denmark | collected 2008/2010
CCCGCCCCGTCGGTGCCGTCGTGGGCCGGCACGCCTTCGGCGAAGTTGAGCGTCTCGTCGCCGACACGCACCTCGTTGGGGAACTGGTCGCCGTCATTGGTTCCCGAAGTCTTGCGCTCGCCCTGTATCCTGGCCTGCAGCACGCGGGCGTTATCGGGCAGATCGGTCACATGCGTGCGCGTGATCATCAGCACCGCGAACAGCCCGACGACCACGAACACGATGATCGCGAACACGTTGGAAAGCCCCCACGCCAACGGAGAGCCGAGCACGAAGCCGAGCAAGCCGCCGGCATTCTGCAGGACCGCGATGTCGAAGCCGGGCGTGTCGGCGGCCAGCGCCACGTCGATGATCGAGCAGATCGACCACAGCAGCAGCATCCACCCGGTCACCACGCGGGGATTGTCGGACCCCTTGCCCGAGTTGCGCATCAGACGCACGGCCACTATCACCAGCAGCACCGGCAGCACCACGCTCATCAGGCCGAGGATGCCGGAGGCGAAGGCGTGCAGCACACGGCCCAGCACGCCGTCGACGCGGAACCATTCGGACGCGCAGAAGAACACGGCGAGCACGAGCATGAGAAAGCACAGGCCGTCGCGGCGGTACACCGGGTCGTACTCCCCCACGCCGGTGATCGAGCGGACCGCCGATCCCAGGGCGCGCGGGATCGCCAGCAGGATCTTTTTGCCGACCGACTCGTCCTGCGATTCGGCGTCGGCGTTGCGCGTGCGCGGTGCCGCGCCCGAAGTCTTCTTGTCTGATGAGGATGCTGTACGTGCCATAACGGTTCCTGATTCTACCCAACGCCGGTCATTTCCCCCGCAGGCGGGCCAAGATGCCCTCATTTCCCGCCATTATCGGCTACCATTAGCCTATGACTCCAGCTGAACGTGCGAGCGCAGTCGCATTTGCACTGAAGAACTGCGCGTTGGAATCGATGACGCCGGGCGATGCGACGATGCGCGCCGCGGCCGACTACGAGCGGGGCACGATCGATGTGGCCCATCTCATCGACGCGGCGGACGCCGAAACCACGGGAGTGGTCGGCGGCCCGGCTGCCGACGGAGCTCGGTGGCTTGCCGACGGCAGCCTCGACGATCACGCGCGGGACCATGCCAGCAGCGTGTTCGCACGGACCGTGCTTCTGATCGAGCGTGGATGGCCGGCGACCGGCGACCTGGCCGAGATGACGGCGATCCACCGGGGGCTGTTCGAGGGCGTGTTCTCCGACGCCGGCAGGCTGCGCACGTCGAACACCACGCGCGAGGTCACTTCCGACCGGGCGATCGCGAAGAACCCCGACACCTTCTTTCCCGCGGCGCTGATCGAGACGGGCGCGCTGAACATCGCCACCGAGCTGGCCGACAAGCGCAACCTGCACGCGATGGACCGCGACGTGTTCGTGCACGAACTGGCCCGCATCTACGACGAGCTGGGCTACCTGCACCCGTTCAAGGGCGGCAACGCGATGATCCTGCGCATCTTCGCCTCGAGGATCGCTCATGACGCCGGCTGGGATCTGGATTGGGGCACGGTGAGCCGCGAGGGGTACAAGGCCGCCAAGCACGCGGCGTACCGCGGCGACACGGCCGGGTTCGAGAGCCTGTTCGCCTCGATCGTGCGCCCCGCGAACCCGACGCGCGTGTTCCTCATCGCCGGATGGGACCAGGGGCCCGCGCACTGACCGCCGGAACGGGTCCCGTAGGCCACCGGCACCGGGTTGTACACGGTTGGTCAGGCGGCCACGTCGCCGAGATGGTGCTGGGTGTACTCGTCGGCGCGCGCGTCGATCGCGTCGTAGTCGCCGGCGTCGGCGTGCTCGATGATCGCGAGCGCGTTGTCCAGCAGCTTCGGGTTGAGCGCCTGCAGCCAGTGGATGCGCGGGTCGCGGCCGAACCAGCCCATCTGCTTGCGGGCGAGGCGCTTGGTCTTCTGCGCGATGGCCGCATAGGTGTCTTCGAGGTCGCACAGCCCGTCGAGGTAGTCGACCACCTGCTGGTAGCCGAGCGCACGGCCGGCGGGGACGCCGAGCCTCGGGCGGATCGCCTCGACCTCCTCGATGAATCCGCCGGTCAGCATGGCCTTGGTGCGGATGTCGATGCGCCGGTCGAGCTCCTCGCGCGGCAGGTCGAGCCCGATCTGCACGGCCGGGATCACGTACCGGTAGCGCGGCAGGCTCGCCGAATACGGGCGCCCGGTCACTTCGATGACCTCGAGCGCGCGGATCGTGCGGCGCGGGTTGTGCGGATCCATGCGCGCGGCGGCCTCGGGGTCCTTGGCCTTGAGCTCGGCGAACAGCGCGCCGGCGCCCTCGGTCTTCTCGCGTTCCTCGAGCCGTGCGCGCACGTCCGGGTCGGTTCCGGGGAACGAGATGTCGTCGATGGCCGCACGCGCGTACAGGCCCGACCCGCCGACCATGATCGGCCGGATGCCCTGCGCCTGCAGATCGGCGATGCACCCGCGGGCCAGACTCTGGAATCGAGCCACCGACATCGCGTCGTCAGGTTCGATGACATCGATCAGATGATGCCTGACCTGGGCCTGTTCCTCGGCGGTCGCCTTGGCCGTGCCGATGTCCATGCCGCGGTACATCTGATAGGCGTCCGCATTCACGATCTCGGCGCGCTGCCCGCGCGATCTCAGGGCCTTGGCGATGGCGATGCCGAGGCCGGTCTTGCCGGACGCGGTCGGCCCGACGATCGAGACGACGCGCTGTGTCATAGATGCCTCCTGGACTAGTGCCGCACCGAGTAGGTCTGGCCCTTGGCCGGATCGGGATCGGCAATGAGATTGTGCCGGCCGGCGTGCGTGACCGTCGCGGTGACGAAGTCGCCGATCTGCGGCATCGGCTCGCCTTCGGGCACGCCGATATGCACGAGCGTGCCGGTCCGTTCGCGCCCGGTGACGCGGTGCGTGGCGGCGTCCTTCTTGCCGGCCGAACCGGTGATCATCACCTCGACGTCACGGCCTTCGAACTTGGCGAGCTCCTCGGCGGTGATCCGCTCCTGCAGGGCCACGAGGCGCTCGAAGCGGTCCTGGACCACATCGTGCGGCACCTGCTCCATCTCGGCGGCCGGCGTGCCCGGGCGCGGCGAATACTCGAAGGTGAACGCGGAGGAGAACCGGGCCTCGCGCACCATGTCCATCGTGCGCTGGAAGTCCTCCTCGGTCTCGCCGGGGAAGCCGACGATGATATCGGTGGAGATCTGCGCGTCGGGCATGGCCGCGCGGATTTTGTCCAGAATATCCATGAACTTGGCGGAGCGGTAGGACCGGCGCATCGCGCGCAGGATCCGGTCGGAGCCGGACTGCAGCGGAAAGTGCAGCTGGTGCATCACGTTCGGGGTCTCGGCCATGGCGGCGATCACGTCGTCGGTGAACGCGGCCGGGTGCGGCGAGGTGAAGCGCACGCGTTCCAACCCCTCGATCTCGCCGCAGGCGCGCAGCAGCTTGGAGAAGGCGTAACGGTCGCCGATGCCGTAGCCGAACGAGTTCACGTTCTGCCCGAGCAGCGTCACCTCCTTGGCGCCGTTGTCGACGCACTGGCGGATCTCCGCGAGGATGTCGCCCGGTCGGCGGTCGTGCTCCTTGCCGCGCGTGGTCGGCACGATGCAGAACGTGCAGGTGTTGTTGCACCCGATCGAGATCGACACCCAGCTCGACACCCGAGAGGCGCGGGCGGCGGGCAGCTGGCTGGGGAAGTAGTCGAGCTTGTCGGCCACCTCGACCTGCGCGGAGCCGAGCACGCGCGCCTGGTCGAGCAGCTGGGGCAGCGAGCCGATGTTCTTCGTGCCGAACACGGCGTCGACCCACGGGGCCTTCTTGGCGATCTTCTGGCGGTCGAGCTGCGCCATGCAGCCGCCGACCGCGATCTGCAGGTTCGGGCGCTCGCGCTTCATCTGCGCCCACAGGCCGATCGTGCCGTACATGCGCTCGGCCGCGTTCTCGCGCACGGCGCATGTGTTCATGACGATCAGATCCACATCCTTGTCGAGCGCCTGTTCTTCGGTTGCGGGTACGTAGCCGTCATCCTCAAGCACGCCGGCGATGCGCTCGGAATCGTGCACGTTCATCTGGCATCCGAGCGTATGGATGTAGTACACGCCCTTGCCCCGGTTCGGCTCGGCCACGAAATCCCCGGCAGCGGCGGGACCGGCCGGTTCCGCCAGTTTCGAGGCGCGTTCGCCCTCGGTCATCATGTCTTCGTTCATAACGACCGATTCTATCGTCCGCCCGTCACAGGCCGGGGACCATCAGCCGAGATGGCGGTAGCGCGCGCCGATATGGCTGTCGGGCAGACGGTCGCCCCGCCCGAACAGGCCATCGCGCAGCGACGTCCCCTCGTAGGAGGTCGGGTACACGCCACGGCGCTGCAGCACCGGTATCACGTAGTCGATGACGTCCTCCCAGCTGCCGGGTTCGACCACATACGCCAGGTTGAAGCCGTCCACGTCCGTTTCCGCGACGAACTGCTGCATGGCATCGGCCACGGTCTCGCCCGAACCGACCACCACGGGGCCGCCGGTCGCGTAGATGCGCGCGCTGTCGCGGAGCGTCCAGCGCTCGCCGTCGGGGCCGGCCGCCCCGGACAGGCTGGATACCGTGGCCTGGATCGCGTTCGTGGCCACCGGGTCGAGCGGCCGGTCGAGGTCCTCCCGGGACATGTCGACACCGGACCAGGCGGAGTTGAGCACCAGATTGCCGGTTTCGGACACGAAGCGGAAATAGTCCCGGTACTTGGCTTGCGCCAGCTCGTCGGTCTCGTCGGCGACCACCATCATGAGCGCGTAGATGCGCGCATCGTACCGACCTCGTCTCTCGGCCTGAAGCGCGTCGCGCATGTCCTTCACCGTTCGGGCGAGCCGGGCGCGGGTGGGCGCGGATACGAACATGGCCTCGGCGTGCCGCGCGGCGAAGCGGATGCCGCGCGGAGAGGCGCCGGCCTGGAAGATCACCGGGGTGCGCTGCGGGCTCGGCTCGCACAGGTGGAAGCCCGGAACGTCGAAATATCTGCCGTGGTGGTTGATCGGATGGACCTTTGCCGGGTCGGCGAACATGTCGCGGTCCGCGTCCATCACCACGGCGTCGTCCTCCCACGAGCCCTCCCAGAGCTTGTAGAGGACCTTCATGTACTCATCGGCGCGGTCGTACCGCTCGTCGTGCGGCAGCTGATCGCTCTGGCCCATATTGTTCGCGGCGGACCGCAGGTAGCCGGTCACCACATTCCAGCCGACGCGGCCCCCGGTGAGATGGTCGAGCGTGGACATGCGCCGCGCGAACGGGTACGGGTGCTCGCTGGCGGTGCAGGACGTGATGCCGAAACCGAGGTGTTCGGTCACCGCCGCCATGGCGCTCACCAGCATCATCGGATCGTTGATCGGGACCTTCGCGGCGGTGCGCACCGCCGCATCGGCGTTGCCGCCGTACACGTCGCACGGCCCCAGCGCGTCGGCGATGAACAGCGAATCGAACAGGCCCCGCTCAAGCAGCCGTGCCATCTCGGTCCAGTGGCGAAGATCCTTGTATTCGCGCGAATGATCGCGCGGATGGCGCCATATGCCGGGTAGCTGGTTGCCGACGCAGTTGGCGTCGAAGGCGTTGAGACGGATGCGCCGACCGCTCGGCGCCGATGATTGCCGTACCGTTTCGTTGTTCCCCATGGGCTCCGCCATAGCCATGCGGCAAGGGCACGCGCAAGACCACCGCGTGATATCGTCAGACGGCTTTTCAGTTCCTCCCCAAGCGCAAGGCTATGATGGTGATCGTGATACTTGACCGACAGAGCCGCATCAACACCGCCGACCTCAAGGCGCGGTTGCAGGGTATGACCCTTCCCGAAAGCGAGCACTTCCCCACCGAGCAGATCACCGAATTCATCGATCTCATGCAGGTGTACGAAGGCGCGATGTACGAGATCAGCACCAAGCTGGAGATCCTCGACTCCGAGTTCCAGGTGCGTTTCTCCCACGACCCGATCCACCACATGGAGCGCCGGCTCAAGTCGGTCAATTCGATCCTCGGCAAGCTGGAGCGCAAGGGGCTGCCGCTCAACGTGACCGCGATGCGGGACAACCTGTTCGACGTGGCCGGCATCCGCGTGATCTGCAACTACCGCGACGACGTGTACTCGGTGTCGAACTACCTGTCCGCGCAGAACGACATCTCCGTGCTGCGGGTCAAGGACTACATCAAGAACCCGAAGCAGAACGGCTACCGCTCGCTGCACGTGATCTACGCGGTGCCGGTCTTCCTGTCGTCGGGCGCGCACTACACGCCGGTCGAGGTGCAGTTCCGCACGATCGCCATGGACTACTGGGCCAGCCTGGAGCACGCGCTGCGCTACAAGACCGACCTGCCCGACGCCAAGCTCTCCGAGCATTCGCAGACGCTGCTCGACTGCGCCCGTTCGCTGCAGAACGTGGAGACGCAGATGCAGAACATCCACCGCGACATCAACGGCGCGCCGCAGGTCGGCGAGGCGCCCAAGGCGGATTAGCGTCCCCCATCCGGCTGACGGGGGACGGCGCTCGGCTGATGGCACACGGCCACGGCTGCGCTCCCCTCAGCACGCACCCCGCGTCACGCTGATGGTCTACGGTGTTGCCTCATGCAGAGGAAAGAGATCTTGGGCCTTGCCGCGCTGGTCATGGCCGCCGTCATCTGGGGATTCGCGTTCGTGTCCCAGGTGCAGGGCATGGACTCCATGTCACCGCTGTTCTTCAACGCCGTGCGCTTCACGCTGGGCGCGATCTCGCTGCTGCCGGTGATGGCGCTCACCCGCCGCCGGCACCGGCCGGATGGGGGACGGGGGCGGCCCCCCCCCCCCCGCCGCCCCCGGCCGGCCGACGGCGGGACGCGCACGGACGGCTCCCCTGCGTCGGACTTATCCGTGGCAAGCTCCCCCGCAGCGGGTGCCACGACCCCGTGGATGACGCTGGCGATCGGCGGCGCCTGCGGCGTGCTGCTCTTCACCGCGGGCACCCTGCAGCAATACGGCATCCTCTACGGCCGTTCGGCCGGGCGCGCCGGCTTCATCACGGCGTTGTACATCGTGCTCGTACCGCTGTTCGGGCTGTTTGCGCACCGCCGCGTGACCGCGCTGACCGGGGTGAGCGTGATCGTCGCACTCGCCGGCTTCTATCTGCTGTGCCTGGGCGACGGCTTCGAGGCCATCAATATGGGTGATCTCATGGTGTTTCTCGGCTCGGTCTGCTTCGCGCTGCACATCCTGACCATCGATACGCTCGGGTCGCGCATCGACCCGGTCCTGCTGTCGTTCATCCAATTCGCGGTCACGGCGCTGCTCAGCTGGATCGGCGCGCTGGCCGACGGGTCGATCGACTGGCGAGGCGCAGCCGAGGCGTGGATCCCCGTGCTGTACGCCGGTTTCGGATCGGTCGGCATCGCCTATACGCTGCAGTCGGTCGGCCAGCGCTTCGTGCCGCCGACCCGCGCGGCGCTCGCCCTGTCGCTCGAATCGTTCTTCTCGGTGGTCGGCGGGGTGATCCTGCTTTCGGAGACCATGCCGATGCGCGGCTACATCGGCTGCGCGCTGATCTTCGCCGGCACGCTGATGGCGCAGCTGCCGGCCAAAGTCCCCTCGTTCCTGCGCCGCCCCGACCGCAACAAGGTCCTCTAGCCGCGGCTGCCGGCGTGGCGGCGACGCTCACCGTTCCGCTTACTTTTTCCCGCCTACCAGGACATTTTCGACGCAAAACCGCCCTCCAGCGTCGAAAACGTCCGAGAACCAGTGTGTTACTCAGATTCTTAGCACGCAAAACCGCAGTTTTGCGTGCTAAGAATCTGAGTAACCGATGACGCACATACGGCCGCAGCCGTGCCGGGGGTCCGGCACGGCTGTGGCCGTTGAGGAAGGAAGGGAAGGAAAGTCCCGGGTCAGGCTCCGATCATGTCCATCGCGGAGGGGCGCAGCTCGCGCTCGGCCGCCTCGGGATCACTCTGGCGCAGGCGCTTGATGTAGCGCTCGTACCACAGCATCGCCGCGCCGATGAAGACGACCACGCCGCCGACGTTGTAGACGAGGGTGAGCCACAGCGGCTGGCCCAGCGGGATCGTGCCGGCGATGAACACGAAGGCGAAGATGACGAGCAGGAAGGACGCGACCGCCAGGCCGAATCCGCGCGAGCCCATGCGGAACATGCGCTCGGCCTTGTCGAAGCGCTTGCGCAGCATGAAGTAGGCCAGCAGGATCAGCAGCGGGGGCAGCAGGGCGGTCGCGGCGGTCATGTTGATCACGATCTGCAGCAGGTCGTTGACGTTGCCGGCGCCGAGGGCCGGGATGATGAGAATCGGCACGACGATGGCGAACTGCAGCCATGCGGCGCGGGCCGGGATGCCCTGATCGTTGAGTTCGGTGATCTTGCCGCCGAAGATGCCCTCGGGGATTTCGGAGAAGAACACCTTGACGGACGCGGAGGTCCACATCATCAGGGAGCCGAGGGTCGCGGCCAGCAGGATCAGGCCGACGATGCGGGTGGACACGGCCATCGGGATGCCGATCCACTCGGCCACGGCGCCCATCGCCACGAAGATGCCGGTGGACAGGTCGAGCTCGCCGACCGGCACGAACACGTTCATGACCAGCGATGCGGCGGCGTACAGCAGGCCGATGACCAGGCCGGCGATGACGATGACGCGCACGAAGGCCTTGACGCCGCCCTTGAGGTCGTTGAGGAAGACGCCGACCGATTCGGCGCCGCCGACGCCCTGGATGATCCACGCGAGGGTGCCGAGGAAGGCCCAGGTGGTGGCGAAGGTGGAGAAGTCGGGCGACAGGGTGGCCGGGGTGACGGCGGTGGCGGGTTCGACGCCGCCGGCGAGCGCGGCGACCGACAGCACGATGAAGACCGCGGTCAGGCCGAGCGCGGCCATCGCGCCGAACGAGGTGATCGAGCCGATCCACTTGGCGCCCTTGGTGGACACCCATGTGGCGATGGCGAAGATGACGATTTCGGCGACCGTGATCCATAGCTGCGAGACCTCGCGGTTCTCGCCGAAGAACACGTAGCTGGCGTAGATGATGACGTTGGGCAGCACCGACGCGAAGAAGAACAGGTTCACGAACCAGTAGCAGAAGGCGGTCAGGAAGGCCCAGCGACCGCCCATCGAGGTGTTGACCCACGCGTACACGCCGGATTCGGAGTCCTTGTTCAGCGCGACGAATTCGGCGATCACCAGCGTGAACGGCACGAAGTAGAGGATGGTGGCCAGGAAGAAGGCGGGGGCCGCGGACAGGCCGATCGCCACGTTGTTGTTGATGACGTTCTTCAGGCCGAACACCGCCGAGACGGTCATGCCGAGCAGGGCGATCTGCCCGATCTTCGCTCGTTTCTCTGCACTCATGGCATAGCTCCTTTGCTTGGGACCCGCATGCCGGGCATCCGTGCCGGCATGGGGACGATATTGGTTGGGGAATCGCATGCGGATCGCATGCGGCAATTGCATATCGGATTGGTCGGCGCCGCCGGATCGTGCCGCCGAGGCTCAACGGGCCGGCATGGCCCGTTTTTGGGTATGGAGGGCCCACCCCGTGGCCGGGCGAAGCGCCCCGCCACGGGTTTCGGGCATCGCCGGGGTGCCCCGGCCGGCTATCCGTCGATCACTTGTTCGGGAAGCTGTATCCCTCCACGGTCACATGGAGCACCACGGCCGCCACGTCCGGGTCGGACAGCACCTTGGCCGCCTCGTCGATGTCGGCCACGAAGATGCCTCCGGCCGGTACGGTGACGATGTTGGCCGGGCCGACGAACCGCTCGCGGTCGGTCAGGTCGCTGTATGCCTCGACCGCGGTCAGCTGACCTTTCGGCGCGACCATCACCGTCATGTCGCCGTCGATCGGCGAGCAGACGAACAGGTAGCGGCGGTGCCCGATAAGATCCTCACCGGCGAGCGCCGGCGTGTTGTCCCACCAGTAGGTCAGCGAGTCGCCGATCGAGTAGGCCACGTTGCGGCTCAGCGTCGGCGCGATGTCGAGCGCCTGGCCCGTGCGCATCCATTTCTTGACGGTACCCAGCTGGGCGTCGAACTGTTCGCGGGTGTCGTAGACGTGCATGTCAGGCCTCCTTGAGGTCGGTGAGGGCTTGGGTCAGGTCGGCCGAGGCCAGCGGGCGCATCGAGATCGCGAAGGCGAAGCGCTCGAAGCGGATGCGGTAGGAGTCGAGCACCTCGGAGCCCCAGGAGTTGGAGCCGAGGCCGAGCATCCGGTCGTTGATGTTGACGGTCACGGTGTCGCGCCGCTTCAGGTCGGTCACGTGCCGCGCCTCGTCGATGTCCTGGCAGGTGTAGGGCCACGCGGAGAACGAGAACGGGTCGGCAGCGGCGTCCGTCGTGCGGGTGACGAGCAGTCCGTCGCCGTGGCCGGAGCGCAGCGCCACCCAGCGTACGTCCTCGTGGTTGGCGCAGTCCTGCGGCACCACGTACGGGGTGAACATCCCGTCCACGTCGCTGCGGTAGTGGCCGATCACGTTGGCGGTGAGCGAATCGGGGTAGTTCTCCCCCGGCCCGCGGCCGTACCATTCGACGTTGCGGTCGGCTCCCGGCACCTCGAAGGTCAGGCCGATGCGCGGGATGATGTCGTGGAAGTCGCCGTACGGCTCGCCACTGACGGCGAGGTCGACGCGGCCGCTCGGGTGGACCGTGTAGACCAGCGTCACACGCATGCCGTAGGCGTACACGGGCGGGGCGATGCGCTGGGCGACCTCGACGACCACGTCGCCGCCGTCGCGCCGCCATTCGACCGACCGGGTCGAGGTCTGCATGACGTGCGTGAGATTGGGCTGCCAGATGGTGTCGAATTCCTGCTGGTAGTTGTCGATGAGCGGGCGCCAGAACCCGACGCGCGGGCCGGAGGCGAGCACGCTGCGGCCGGCGGCCGTCCAC
>OBZB01000187.1_pt1 | contig 10858 bp, 10 predicted proteins | sample 1476861 | NCBI WGS metagenome assembly OBZB01 (sample SAMEA2580226, study PRJEB22360) | human gut metagenome | biome: human gut; feature: human-associated habitat; material: faeces | place: Denmark | collected 2008/2010
GCTGCAGCAGTACGCGCCGTCCACCGGCAGCGTTCCGGCGCAGTCGTTCGACGAGACGTCCGAGCATGAAGTGGTGTCCTCGAACGATCCCGGCGATCTCGACATCCCGGATTTCCTCCGCTGAGCGGCGTTGACCGAAAGGAACTGTCATGGCAGGGTTTATGAAGAACGCGATGTCCTATCTGGGCATGACGGACGTGCCGGACGACGTCGACCAGTACGACGACGATCCGGTCGACGAGTCGACCTTCGACTCCGACCACTCCGTGACGCCCATGGCCCCAGCGGCCGCCCCCACCGGGGCCGGCGCGTCATCCCAGCGTGAATCGAACCCGTTCCAAGGCGGGCGCGTCAGCCGGATCACCACGATCCATCCGAAGAGCTACGAGGATGCCCAGCTGGTCGGCCGCGCGCTGCGCGACGGCGTGCCGGTGGTGCTGAACCTGACCGGCGTCGCCGAGGCCGTAGCCTACCGCATCGTGGATTTCTCCGCGGGCGTCGTCTTCGGCGTGCGCGGGTCGATCGAACGGGTGACGCCGCGCGTGTTCCTGCTGAGCCCGGCTCAGGTCAACATCAAGGTCGAGGAGCCGCAGGCGCCGTCGACGGCGCACGACCTGTTCGCCGACTGACGTTGCGCGGGAAGACCTGAGGCGTCCCGGGAAACCGCGGCAGGAGTCCCATTACACTTCCAGCTTATGCTCAGCATGTCCCCCGGCCCACTTGATAGGCTGGGGGACATGCTTTTAGTGATCCTGTTCCGCGTCGTCGACATGCTGATCGGCGCGTACATCACCGTGCTGTTCGCCCGCATGATCCTTGATTGGGTCACCGTGCTGTCTCCCCGCTGGTACCCGACCGGCGTCGTCGCCTCGCTGATCAGCGTGGTGTATCGGCTCACCGAACCCCCGTTGCGCTGGCTGCGCCGTTACATACGGCCGATCCCGTTGGGCCCCATCTCGCTCGACGTCAGTTTCCTGGTGCTGTATTTCGCGCTTCTTGTGCTGCAGATTCTGATTTGATGATCGATAAAATAGTCAATAAACCGCCAACGGACGAGCATTGAAGCAGGGTACGTGATAGCATCGTGAGTTGATACCAACACAGCGAGGCATGGCCCCAAAGCGAGGTGTAAAGATTTATGGCTTTGTTGACTCCGAAGGACATCAGGGAGCATACCTTCCAGACCGTCCGCTTCAAAGAGGGATATGACGTCGATGAGGTTGACGATTTTCTGGATCAGGTGACCGAGACCGTCGAGGCGCTCGGCAAGCAGGCAGTCGCCGCCAGCGCGTCCACCCAGTCTCTCGGTCCGGATGTGACCAGCCTGAACACGAAGATCTCCGATCTGACCGCTCAGGTCCAGCAGCTGCAGGATGAGAACGCCGCGCTGAAGTCCTCCGCCGACAACGCCGCCGGCCAGAGCGACCAGGCGGCGAAGGTCGCGCAGGCGAAGCTCGGCGAGGCCGAGGAGAGCAACCGCGCCCTCGCGGCGCAGAACGACCAGCTGAAGGGGCAGGTCGACCAGCTCAACGCCCAGATCGATCAGCTGACCGCGCAGACCGCGAAGAACGCCGACAACGAGGCGCTCGGCGAGCAGCTGCTCGCCATGCAGCGCGAACGGGACACCTTCCGCGCCAACAACGAGAACCTGTCCAAGCAGCTGTCCGCCGCGCAGCAGCAGATCGTCCAGGTGCAGCAGCAGGCCGCGCAGGTGAAGGACCTGACCCGCCAGCTCGAGGAGTCCAAGCAGCGCGAGAACCAGCTGCGCGCCCAGGTCTCCAAGGTCGAGCCGAGCACCGAGACCGGCAGCCTGCAGAAGATCGCCGGCGCCGCCGACGGCGCGGGCAACCAGGCCGAGCGCGCCACCGCGATGCTTACGCTGGCCATGCAGCTGCACGACCAGTACGTCGACAAGGGCAAGGCCAAGGCCAAGGAAATCACCGAGGCCAGCCAGAACAAGTACAACGATCTGGTGTCCAAGGCCAACGACTACTCGTCTCGCACCCGCACCGAGGCCGACGACTACGGCAAGCGCGTGCGCAGCGACGCCGACGCCTATTCCGAGAGCACCCATGCGGATGCGGACGGCTATGCCGCCAAGACCCGTCAGGATGCCGACACCTACATGCAGAACAAGCATCAGGAAGCCGACAACTACGAGGCCGAGATCCAGCGCCGCGCCACGGAGTACAAGGAAAAGACCCATGCGGATGCGGACGGCTATGCCGCCAAGACCCGTCAGGATGCCGACACCTACATGCAGAACAAGCATCAGGAAGCCGACAACTACGAGGCCGAGATCCAGCGCCGCGCGTCCGAGTACGACGAGAAGACCCGCAACAGCGCCGACGTGTACGCCGAGCAGGTCCGCGACAACCTCAACGAGCAGGTGCAGGTCATCGAAGGCAACATCCAGGGCCTCAAGCAGTTCGAGAGCGCCTATCGCGCGCGTCTGACCGAATTCCTCAACGGCCTGATGACGCAGGTGTCCGATACGAACAGCTACAACCAGACCACGCACTCCGATCAGTGAGCGGTCGGGGCATATGTCGGTCATGACTATTCGGCAGGGACGGCCGCGCACGCGCGTGGCCGTCTTTGCGTGTGTGGCGGTGGTCGCGCTGGTCATCGATCAGGCGACCAAGGCATGGGCCCAGGCGGCGCTTGGGGATGGGCGCAGCGTGCGCGTCATCCCCGGTCTGCTGTCGCTGACGCTGGTGCATAATCCCGGCGCCTCGCTCGGATTCGGGTCCTCGCAGACCTGGATGATCTCGCTGCTTGCGGTCGTCGCCTGCGTGGCGCTGGTGGTGCTGGCGCTGCGGACGATATCCATGCGGTGGATCGTGGCCCTGGCGCTGGCCTTCGCCGGCGCGTTGGGCAATCTCATCGATCGCGTCGCCTACGCCGAGGGGTTCCTCAACGGCAAGGTCGTCGATTTCCTCAATTATGGCTGGTCGGTCGGCAATGTCGCCGATATCTTCCTGATGGTGGCGGGCATCGGCATCGTGGTGCTGATCCTGCTCGGCGAACCGTTCAGTCAGAAGGATTTGGACCGTTTGGCGACTGCGGAAACGGAGGTCGAGGCGGGAGGCAAGACGCTATGAGCCGTCTTGTGTCCGCTCCGAATGCGCTTGTCGGCAAGCGCTTCGACGTCGCCGTGGCCAAGATGCTGGGCATTTCACGGGCCAAGGCCGCCGATCTCATCGAAAGCGGCCAGGCCCGCGTGCTCGACCGGGCCATCGCCAAGTCCGGCACGCTGATGGCCGGGGAGACCGTCGAATTCGATCTGGTCGAAGAACAGCGCGCCCCGGAACCCATCGCCGACGACATGGCCATCGTCTATGAGGACGACGATGTGGTGGTCGTCGACAAGCCGGTCGGCGTCGCCGCTCACGCCTCGGTCGGATGGACCGGGCCGACGGTGCTGGGCAGCCTGCTGGATCGCGGCGTGCGCATCACCTCCTATGGTGCGGCCGGGCGGCAGGGCATCGTGTCCCGTCTCGATGTGGGCACCTCGGGGCTGATGCTGGTGTGCAAGTCCGAGCTGGCGTACGTGGAAATGCGCCGCCAATTCGCCGAGCATGAGGTGGTGAAGACCTATCACGCGCTGGTGCAGGGCGGTCTCAGGGAGGACAAGGCCACCATCGAGGCGCCGATCGGGCGCGCGAAGGTGTCGGATTTCCGTTTCTGCGTCACGCCGTCCGGCAAGCCCGCGGTCACTCACTGGGATGTGATGGAGCGCTTCGGTAGCGAGGCGACGCTGGTCTCGGTGAATCTGGAAACGGGCAGGACCCATCAGATCCGCGTGCATTTCTCGTCGATCGGGCACCCGCTGGTCGGCGATCCGATGTACGGGGCCAATCCGGTGCTGTCCGAGGAGCTCGGTTTGGAGCGGCAGTGGCTCCATGCGACGCAACTCGAGTTCCGCCATCCGCGCACCCATGTATGGACCACGGTCAAGTCGCGGTACCCCGCTGATCTGTCCCGCGCCCTGGACCGCATGCGGGCGCGTCACGAGCCGGAGGCGTCGGCGATGCCGGACGCGGTCGGCATGATCGGTGCGGTGGATTCGGCGGATGCACGCGGATCCGGGGGGGGGGTTGGGGGGGATGCGCGCGAGCCGCTGGAGGAGGAGCCTGCGGTCGCAGCGGCCGCCCGGTGAGGGGATCGGCGCCGTATGCGGTGTTGCCGGGCGGCGCGGTGATCGGGCCGTTCCGGGGTTGGCTGGTTCCGGGCCGTTTCCGGCCGCTGACTTCTGATCACGGCCCCCGCAGCAAGCAGCGCCGGGCACGCGAGCATGGCCAGTGACATGAGAATCAGGACGATCGCGTCGAGCGGATTGTACACGCCGCGACTCAGGTACTGCATCAGGACGAATGTCGCCAGCGCCATGGTGGCGCCGGCGATCATCAGCACATCGCTCACGGTTCTCATGATCTCCCGGAAGTCCATGGGAGCACGGTATCTCGTGTTGCGGCATTGCTGCGCGGCCGGTGCCGGGGATCGCCCGGCCGGTTGCGCCGTTGCTGATGGCGGTGCCGTGCATGGTGTCGCCGCCGGCTGATGCTCCGTGGACATCGCGCCTCCCTGTAATCGGTTGTGCCGCTGCCCGCGCTTACCGCGGGACCGCGTCATGTCCGCTCCATCGTCGGTGATGGAACGAATGATGCGCAAGCCGAATCGGGTCTTGTGGTCGAAGGCCGGGGAGTTATCCACACCCGGTGTGTCGATCCACATTCTCGGTGGATAAGCGAAGGCGGGTGTGATAGTGGACGATGCGGGCGCTAATGACGCTGCGGTTTCTCGAGTTTGGCGTATCGCAGCCGTGCGGCTTCGCCGGTTATGCCCAATTCGCGTCCGATCGATTCCCACGACCGGCCCCGCCGATGCATAAGCAGCACCATGCGCGTGATGCGGCCGTCGATGTAGTCGAGCTCGGCTTTCCGCCGATTGAGCAATCGGCTGATCTCCAGTTCAGGAGAAAAAACCGGATCATCCTCGGTGCAGGCGAAGGAACGGACGTCCTGCGTTTCGGCCGCCTCGGCGGCGGCATTGCCGAGTTCCTCGAGCTTTGCCCGTACTTCGGGAGGATAATCTTCAAACGCCATTGTGATCACCATTCGAATATTGCAGTGTCATCCATATCATCTCGTAGGCCAATCGTGCGCGCATGGCGTGCACGATGACGTGCTCCCGCATCTCTGGGATCCAGGAGCGTTCGATGACGCCGATCTCATAGAGCACGGCGCCTGACGTTCCGGTCCCGACGATCATGTGGGTGGGAGGGTCCCGCTGCGTGTTGACGCCGATCTCGATTCCGTACCGGTAGACATGAAGGATGTCCGTATCGGAGATCGGCGGCTCCCCGTGCTTCTTCTCCCGATGTGCGGAAGGAAGGATGGTCGGATCCTCATCTACAAGTCTACTTGGCAAGTCCACTTGTCTCAACTCCTCTGCCGTGTGGATGTCGTCGGTGCGGCAAGCGTAGAAGCAGGACGAAGCCGCCATCCATCCGGATCAAGTCCTGTGGCCGAAGGCTAGGAAGTTATCCACACCCGGTGTGTCGATCCACATTCTCGGTGGATGAGCGGGGACGATTCCGCGGTCGGCGGAAGCCGTGCGGGGCGGGTCTCCCGACACCCGCGTGGCGGGGCCGGCAAGCGGCCGCGGCGGGGCGGCCGAGCGCGCGGACGGACCCGAGCATGGGGTATGGTGGAACGCATGGCTGAATCGGGAAAGAACTTCGTGCAACTGCATAACCACACGCACTATTCGCTGCTGGACGGTGCGTCGAAGATCCCGAATCTGGTGAATCGCGCCAAGGAACTGGGCATGCCGGCGGTCGGCATCACCGACCACGGCAACATGCACGGCGCCTATGAGATGTGGAGCACCGCGGTCAAGGCCGGCATCAAGCCGATCATCGGCATCGAGGCGTATGTGACGCCGGAGACCGCGCGCCAGGACAAGTCGCGCGTGCACTGGGGCACCGAGGCGCAGCGCTCCGACGACGTGTCCGGCGGCGGCCTGATCACCCACCTGACCATGTGGGCGGAAAGCGACGAGGGCCTGGTCAATCTGATGAAGGCCAGTTCGGTGGCCAACCTCGAAGGCCGCGTGGCCCGCTACCCGCGTATGGACAAGGAGGTGCTCTCCACCTATTCCAAGGGCGTGATCGCCTCCTCCGGATGCCCCTCGGGCATCATCCAGACCCGACTGCGCCTGGGGCAGTTCGACGAGGCCCTGCGCGCCGCCGGCGAGTTCCAGGACATCTTCGGGCGCGACAACTTCTTCATCGAGCTGATGGACCATGGCCTCAAGATCGAGCAGCAGGTGACCAACGACCTGCTGACCATCGCGAAGAAGCTCAACGCGCCGCTGCTGGCCACGAACGATTCGCACTATGTGCTCGAGGAGGACCGGGGCGCGCAGGACGCGATGCTGTGCATCAACTCGGGCAGCCGCCTCGACGACCCGGACCGTTTCAAGTTCGACGGCTCCGGCTACTACATCAAGTCGGCCGAGCAGATGCGCGAACTGTTCAAGGACCTGCCCGAGGCGTGCGACAACACGCTGGAGATCGCCGAGCGCTGCAATGTCATGTTCGATGATGGCGAGGACGGCGCGTTCATGCCGCAGTTCGCCTGCCCGGAGGGCTGGGACGAGACCTCGCTGTTCCTCAAGAAGGTCGAGGAGGGGCTGGAGAAGCGCTACGACGGCAATCCTCCGCTGGAGGTGCTCAAGCAGGCGGACTACGAGTGCGGCGTGATCTGCCAGATGCAGTTCTGCGGCTACTTCCTGGTCGTGGCCGACTACATCAACTGGGCCAAGGAGCACGGCGTGATGGTCGGCCCGGGCCGTGGATCCGCCGCAGGCGCGATGGTCGCCTACGCGATGGGCATCACCGAGCTCGACCCGATCAAGCATGGTCTGATCTTCGAGAGGTTCCTGAACCCGGAGCGCGTGTCCCTGCCCGACATCGACGTCGACTTCGACCCGGACGGCCGTGCCAGGGTGCTCGAGTACGTGGCCGACAAGTACGGCCACGACAAGGTCGCCCAGTGCGTGATCTACGGCACGATCAAGACCAAGCAGGCGCTGAAGGATTCCGCGCGCATCATGGGCTACGAGTTCTCGGTGGGCGAGCGGGTCACCAAGGCCCTGCCCCCCGCGGCCACGGGCGGCAAGGACATCAGCCTGCACGACATCTTCGACCCCAGCGCGAAGCGCTACGCCGAGGCCCGCGAATTCCGCGAGATGTACGACTCCGATCCGGACGCGAAGCGCATTACGGAGGAGGCCAAGGGCATCGAGGGCCTGATCCGCCAGACCGGCGTGCACGCCTGCGCCACGATCATGGGTTCCGAGCCGATCACCGACACCTCGCCGCTGCTGGAACGCGTCGACGGCACCGTCACCACCACTTTCGAGTATCACACCTGCGAGACGCTCGGCCTGGTCAAGATGGACTTCCTGGGCCTGTCCAACTTGACGACCATCCGCGATACGCTGCGCAACATCGAGCTCAACGGCAAGGAGAAGATCGACTACACGAAGATCCCGCTCGACGACAAGCCGACCTACGACCTGCTCTCCCGCGGCGACACGCTTGGCGTGTTCCAGCTCGATGGCGACGGCATGCGCTCGTTGCTGCGCACCCTCAAGCCCACCAACTTCAACGATATCTCCGCACTTATCGCCCTGTACCGACCGGGCCCGATGAGTATGGAATCGCACACCAACTACGCCAAGCGCAAGAACGGCCTGCAGAAGATCGAGCCGATCCACCCCGAGCTGGACGAGCCGCTCAAGGCCGTGCTCGACGAGACCTACGGCCTGATCATCTATCAGGAGCAGGTGCAGTCGGCCGCGCGTATCCTTGCAGGCTACTCGCTGGGCAAGGCCGACGTGCTGCGGCGAGCCATGGGCAAGAAGAAGCCCGAGGTGCTGGCCAAGGAGAAGGTGCCGTTCTTCGCCGGCATGAAGGAGCACGGCTACTCCGAGCAGGCCGCCAATGCCATCTGGGAGATTCTGGTCCCGTTCTCCGGGTACGCGTTCAACAAGGCGCATTCCGCCGCGTACGGCCTGATCTCCTACTGGACCGCCTATCTCAAGACGCATTACCCGGTCGAGTTCATGGCGGCCCTGCTGCAGGGCGCGTCCACGAACAAGGACAAGACCGCCCTGTATCTGGGCGAGGCACGGCGCATGGGCATCCAGGTGCTGTCGCCGGACGTCAACGAATCGGTGTACGAGTACTCCGCCGTCGGCGACGTCGTGCGATTCGGCCTCGGCGCGATCCGCAACGTCGGCGAGGCGGCGGTCAAGGACATCATCGCCGAACGCGGCACCGACCGCGGCCGATACGTCAACTTCATGGACTTCATCCGCCGCGTGCCGCTGACCGCGCTGAACCGGCGCCTGGTCGAATCGCTGATCAAGGCCGGCGCGTTCGACTCCATCGACCCGAACCGGCGCGCGCTGTTCACCGTGCACGAGGCCGCCATCGACTCGGTCGTCGGTCTGAAGCGCAAGCAGGCCGAGGGCCAGTTCGACCTGTTCGCCGACACGGAGGACGGGGGAGCGGAGGCGATGGGCGACGCCCAGGTCAACGTGCCCGACATCGAGGAATGGGACAAGAAAACCAAGCTCAACTTCGAACGCGAGATGCTGGGACTGTACGTGTCCGACCATCCGCTGAGCGGCATGCAGGCCGTGCTGGCCGGTCTGCGCGAGATGTCGATCGCGCATCTGATCGACCGGGCGAAGACCATGGGCGATGGCCAGCAGGTCACGTTGGCCGGCCTGATCACCGGCGTGGACCGGCGTGTGTCCAAGAAGGGCAATCCGTGGGCCATCGTCACCATCGAGGACATGGAAAGCTCCATCCAGTGCATGTTCTTCGGCAAGGTGTACGAGACCGCGGCGGCCGAACTGGCGATCGACCAGGTGGTGCAGATCCGTGGGCAAGTCGAGGTGCGCGACGAGACCGTGAGCATGCGCGCCACGGAAATGCAGGTGCCGACGCTGGAGGCCGCCGACGAGCGCCCGCTGATGCTCACCCTGCCGCAGGTGGCGCTTGGGCGCGACAATGTGCAGCGGCTGGCGCAGGTGCTCAACGCGCATCCCGGCTATTGCGAGGTCAAGCTCGCCGTCGTGGACGAGCAGGGCAACGCGCAGGTGCTGACCTTCGGCGACCGGTTCCGCGTCAAGCGGGATACGTCGTTGTTCGCCGAGATCAAGATCCTGTTCGGGCCCAGCTGCCTGCCCGTCGCCTGATTTGCCTGATTGCCGCCTGACCGCAAGGCCATGTTGGCGCGGGACTCCTGCATGGCCTTGCCGGCGCGAGGGGTGGGGTGCCGGCTTCCTTTTTCAATGTTGGGTTTTCGGTGTCGGACTGTTCGAGGGGCGCCGCAATCCGTCCTGATGCGTGCCGGTTGCGAGTTGTCGGTGCGTGGTGCGGGACAATCCGCAACGTCAAACGTTACACACGATGTTTGTGACGGTAAAAAAGGTCGATGCTCCGAGGTTGCGCACCGACAACTCGAGGTTGGCGCGCATCCGCGATGCGGAAACGCCGTATCCATGAAGCCCATATGGGGGAGGATGTGCGTATCGGTGCACTATTGGTGCGCATATGTGCGCGTATCTGTTGCTCTGGCCGGGGAATCGCGCCATACTGGAGGCGAAGGCGGGCGGCGGTAGCGTCCGCTTCGCCGGTGGGCGATCGAAAGGAATGATGATGGACAGTGCATCCACGCAATTGAGGTCCCCGGAACTGACGCTGAACGACAAGGATCATACGGTGATTCCGCAGATCGGGTTCGGCACGTTCCAGATTCCGCCGGAGGACACGCAGTGCGCGGTCGAGGAGGCGTTGGAGATCGGTTACCGCCATATCGACACCGCGGCGGCCTACTACAACGAGGAAGGCGTCGGGGCGGCGCTCAAGGCCACCGGCATGGCCGGCAAGGTGTGGGTCACCACCAAGCTGCGCAACTGCGATCAGGGGTACGACCCGGCCAGGTTCGCCTTCGATCAGTCCCGCCGCAAGCTCGGCGTCGACGTGGTCGACATGTACCTGATCCACTGGCCGTTCCCGGCGGCCGACCAGTACCGCGAGACGTGGCGCGCGCTGCTCAGCCTGCGCGATGAGGGCGCGATCCGCGTGCCGGGCGTCAGCAACTTCCTGCCCGAGCACCTGCGGAAGGTGATCGAGGATTCCGGCGAGACGCCGGCCGTCAACCAGACCGAAGTGCATCCGCGCTTCAGCCAGCCCGACAACCTCGCCTTCTGCAAGGAGCATGGCATCACCGTCGAGGCGTTCAGCCCGCTCGGGCACGGCAAGGACATCGAGTCCGGCCCGGTGGCCGCCGCGGCCACCGCACACGGCGTCACCCCGGCGCAGGTCGTGCTGCGCTGGCACACGCAGGAGGGGCGGATCGTCATCCCCAAGTCGAAGCATGTCGAGCGCATGAAGTCGAATCTGGCCAGCGCCGGTTTCGACCTGAGCGCGGACGAGCTCGCCGCCATCGACGCGCTGCATGACCCGCAAGGCCGTGTCAGCGCCGATCCGGCCACCTTCGTGCAGTCGCAGTCGTGGGCGAACCAGCACGCCCGTGGCAATGTCTGACGACGGGCAACGGCCGGACGAGCAACGCTGGATCGCCGATACGCTGGATCGCCTGTCCCGTTCCGCGTTCCGCGCGAAATTCGTGCTGAGCGACAAGGATCGCGCCTATGCGCGGGCCAAGGGCAAGGCGACGATCGACCGGCACGCGCACGAGATGCTGCGCGCCCGCGTCGGCGACGCCGAACCGAAAAACGACGGGCGGCAGACGCCGTGGCGCGGGCACCC
>OBZB01000188.1_pt1 | contig 10851 bp, 2 predicted proteins | sample 1476861 | NCBI WGS metagenome assembly OBZB01 (sample SAMEA2580226, study PRJEB22360) | human gut metagenome | biome: human gut; feature: human-associated habitat; material: faeces | place: Denmark | collected 2008/2010
GCCGCCCACCTTGTCGCTCTTGGTCGGATCGACGGTCAGCTGCCACTTGCCGTCAACCTTCATGGCCCACGCCTTGTTGGGGTTGGGCGTCCACACGAACACCGGCGGCTCGTTGGTCGGTCGGGTCTCGTTGTTCCACTTCTCGTACGCCTTGTTGGTCAGCTGGATCTTCTTGCCCTCGGTGGCACCCTTTTTGATGGTGCCCGTCAGGTAGAACCTGACCTTGCTCGCGCTGTTCCTGAACATCGTCTTCGCGATGTAGGCGGACTTCGCGGTGGCGGTCGCGGTCCCGGCCTTCCGGTCGATCGCGATGGTGAAGTTCGCGGTCTCGTCCTTGCCGTCGACGAACACCTTGCCGGACTTCCAGTCGATCCACTGGTTCGAACCGGTCAGATCATCGGTGATGGAATAGGATGCCAGCGGGTTGAGCAGGTGCGCGGGGATGCTGCCGTTGACGACCACGCCCACCTGGTCGCCCACGAGGAACGTCTTCTGATCGACGCCCTGCTGGTTGGTCCATTTCCTGTCCTCGGCCACGAGAGCGCCGGACTCGTCCAGCACCCACACCTTGTCCGGGGTCGGCGTGACCTTGCCCACGCTGTCGCTGTTGCCGGTCTGGCAGTCGGCCAGGCTGCCGGTGCCGTTGTCTCCGTTCCAGCACGCCACGGAACCGTCGTTGATCTCGTAGTCGCCGCCGGTGGGCTTGGCCGACTGTGGCACGTTCAGCGTGTAGAGGCCGGAATGCGGGGCGGTGGCGTGCGCCTTGACCACGCGCTTGCCATCGATGGAATCGTCGATGGAAATGTCCGCCGGCACGATGTTGCCGTTCGCGTCGGTCACGGTCACCTTGCTCACGTCGTCCTGCTCGGTGCCGCCGATCACCACGTCCCTGGTGTCGATCGTGTCGTAGATCCAGAACTTGCCGGAGGCGTTGGAATGCGCCTTGATGTGCGCCGTGTACAGCGAGCCGGACGCGATGGAGTCGTTGCCGTCCCGCACCGTGTCGCCGGCCCCGTTGGTCAGCCATTTCTCGGGCGGGGTGGTGGTCTTCTCGCCGGACTCCTTGCCGTCGTTCTCTCCCTTGTGGGAGACCGCCTCGGCCATGCCGCCCTGCTTCGCCACGTCAACGTCCCACCAGCGCTTGCCCGCAGGCCACGACTCCCACGAGGCGTCCATGTCCTTGAAGGACGCGCTCACTGTGGCGCTGCCCTTGTTGGATGCGGTGAACTGCTTCGCCACCGTCTTCTCGGTGCCGTCAACGCCACGCCAGTGCAGGGTCGCGGTGCCGTTCACGTTCTCGGTCTTCGACCCGTCGCTGGACAGGGTGATCACATCCGAGGCGTCCTTGGTGTCGCCCGACTGGCCCGACATCTCCGCAGCCTGCGTGCTGATGCCCAGATGATATGAGGGCGGCGCGGGCTGGTACTTGTCCAAAACGATCACCACGATCGACGGCTTCGAGGAAGCCCCCACATTACGACGCATGATCGCATCCACGCTGTTCGACGGATCATCCGAGAAGCCATCGGATGTGTGGTAATTCTGAGTGCCTGCATATTTATAGGTGTTCGGTGCGACGTAGGTGTTCCAGTTGTCATACCAGCCGCCGGGCAAAGAGGGCGAATAGTAACCGGTGCCGTCGTAGATGAAGCTGCGGCCTGAGATGTAGGGCACCGCGCCGACGGCGACCACTCGGCAGTCACCATCGCCCTCGCCGGGATGGCGCTGCCGGAAACCGGTCTCGCATTCCGTGCGGGCCTGGTCCAATGCGGCCTGCGCCTTCGTGACGCCATCGCCCTGCAACGCGACGCCGGCATTGTTCATGGCGGCGCGCACCGAATCAAGACTCGTGGCCGGACCCCATGCGCCCGATGCGTCGTCCTTGTACTGCCAGAACTGCAACACGTCCATGTTTCCGCCCGCGCCGGGCTGGTTGCCGCCGCCACCGCCCGCGAACGCGGTCGATGCGACGACGCCGCCGGCACCAAGCGTGGCGATCGCAGCCACCGCCGCGACACCGGCCTTCATCATCTTCCTGCCAAAGTTCATAAATGAACCTCCGTTAACCTTGTCTGTTCATCCCCCCCTCAAACTTTCCGGTCATGGCCCCGCCGCCTTTTTTCAAGGGGTGGCGGGGCTTCCGACCGCAGGAATAACGGGAGGTAGCCGCCGGTTGGCCCGGCAGCCACCAACAAGCCTCACAGACGACACGCCGAACCACGGAGCATGGCGTCTACAAAAATCCGGAAGTATTTCCCGGCAACACGGATACACGGGAATGCGGGGACACGGGTTCACGGGGAAATGGGTTTCCTTTGCGAAATCCATGAAAAGGCCCGTACCGGTTTCCCGATACGAGCCATAATCAGCCAATCGTCAATCAGTGATGGTAGTAGCCATCATCCTTGCCGGTGCAGCTATTGCCGCAGCCGTAAGAGCCGTTGAGGTTCGGCTTCGGGGCGGAGCCGCCGGCCGGGCCGGAGCCGGACGTGGAGCCGGAGCCGGTGCCGCCCGATGTGGTGCCACGGTATGTGTTGGAGCCGGAAGCGGAGCCTTCCGTGCGCCTGTACGCGCCACCGGAGTAGGAGGAGACGCCGCTGTAGGCGGATCGGGCCTGCGCCTGAGCCTGGGCGGCCGCTGCGGCGGCTTGCGCATCCGCGTCCGTCTTTGCCTGGACGCTCGCGGCCACGCCATTGATGGCATCCTCCAGCGTTTTGCGCGCCCCGTCGATCTTCGCCGGATCGTTCCCGTCCTTCAGCCCGTTCGCCGCGTCGATGGCGTTCGACAATGCGTCGCGGGTGGCGTTGTCCGCGACCTTGCCGTTCGAATCCGCGAGCAGCTTCGACGCCTCGTCCAGCTTCGCCGTCAGATTCGTTTTCGCGGTTTCCAGCCTCTTCGCGGCCTTGGATTCGGTGACGGCCCTCACCGCCTTCGACAGGCTCTTCTCGTGGGTCCCGTACCAGTCGGCCTGTTCATTGAGCTTCACGGTGGCGGCATCCAGTCCTTGCGCGTCTTCGGCCACGCAGCCCTCGTATTCGGGTGCCATGGCCTTGAGCTCCTTGCCCAAGGATTCGACGGTCTTCGAGTCCTCGACCTGTTCGGCCTTGACGGCGGCGGCATCGGCGGCATCGCCGTTGAGCAGCGCGTTGTATTCGTTGGCATTGTTGCGCACGGTGTCGGCGGCGGCGGCGCACGCCTCCTTGGCCTCGGCGAGCTTCGCGCCGCTGTAAGCGTTCCAGCCGACGATGCCGGCCGCGACCAGAATCACCGCGCAGACGGCCGCGATCAGGGGCGGCATCATGCCACGTTTAAGCTGATTGTCTTCCACGTTTTTCCCGTTCTCCTGAATGCCACTCACAAACAGGGTATCCGACATTTAAGAAAACAGTAGAAAGGCAGGGCGGGGAATCCGCTCCCCTGCCCGGCCTTTCTACTGTCCTACCGTGGCCTTACTTCCTGTGTCGCGCGGTCTCGGTTTGGTTTCCGCGACGGCGGAACAGCATCAATCCCACTCCCAAGAGCGTGAACGCGGCCAACGCCACGGTCGGCGTGGATACGCCGGTCTTGGCGAGTTGGCGAATCGTCTTCACGATGGCCGGGGTCGCCGGTGGGATGTACGAGTTGGTGAACTCGGGTCGGGTTCCGGTGGTTGTGACCATGCCGGGAGTCGTGGACGGCTTGTCCCCGACGGCATCCCCCTTGGTCTTGTCGGTCTTGTCGGTCGGCGTGGCGGGCATGGCGCTGGAATCCTTCGCCGTATCGTCCGTCGGGTCGTATTCGACTTTGGCGGTCAGGTTGCCTTGCAGGTCGTCGCCCACGGTGACGGTCACGTGGTGTTCCGTCCTGTCGTAGGTGACGTTCTTCTCGCCGGTGTTGCTTTCCCGAATCACGTACCGGTGTTCGCCGCAATCGTCGATGCCGTTGTTGTCACGACCGTAGGTGAGCGGCTTGAACCGGATGTCGCCGTCCTTGTCGTTCCTCGCGCTGTCGATGACCTTGCCGTCCTTGTCCACGAGTTCGAACTCGAATTCGTCGGCCTTCAGCCCGCGTCCGGTCAGGTTCTTCCTGGCCGCGAGTTCGACCACGACGTTCCCCGGACGGTACGTGTTGCGGAAGAGGATGCCTTCCTCGCCGCCCTCGCCGTCGGAGTAGGAGACGGCGGCGACGAGCCGATGGGTCTTCGCGTCCTCGGTGACGGTGACGGTGACGGTGTGGACGGTCCTGTCGTAGGTGACGCCGCCCAGATTGCCGTCCTGTTCGGTCACGGTGTACGTGTACACGCCGGCCCGGTCGAACGTGAGCTTGTCGAATTCGAGGGTTCCTTCCCCTTCGCGGACGTTCGCCTTGTCGGATTGCGCGTCGCGTGGAACGCGGGCGAACCGTTTGGTCTGGAGGAGGTTGCCGTCGGAATCCTTCAATTCGGCGGCGAACTCGCCATCGTTCAGATCACGTCCGGTCAGGTGCTTGTCCGCCTTCACGGTCACGTCAACGGGTGTCGGCGTGTACGTGTTGTCGAAGCGGATGTCGTTGGCCTGACGGTCGGCGGTGGCCGAGAGCATGCCGCCTTGGTCGGTGACGGTGACGGTCACGTCATAGGCTTGGGTGGAATACCCGATGGTCGGGTCACGTCCGGCCTGTTCGGTGACGGTGTACACGTAGGTTCCGGGCTTGTCGTAGTCCATTCGTCCGAACGTGAAACCGGTGCCGGTGTTGGTGACGGTCTTCACGCCGTCCTTCGACCCCTCGGGCATCGGCGCGCCGTCATGCGAGGTGAGTGCGAACGTGAACTCGCCATCCTGTGGGATGCGGTTGGTCGCCGTATCCGCGTTGATGATGGTCTTCACGCCGCCAAGCGTGCAGCCGACGCCTTTCGGATTGTACGTGTTGTCGAATCGGATGCCGTTCGCGGTCTTGCCGTCCGAACGGGTGATGGTCTTATCGACGACCTTCAACCGTCCGGCATGGCCGACGTCCTTGACCGTGTAGGTGATGGTGGTGACGGTGCCGTCCTTGGTGACGCCGGGGACGGTGACGTCCCGTTCCGAAACGGTGTACACGTAGGTTCCGGGCAACGGGAACGACAGTTGGTCGAACCTGATGTTGCCCCGGGCGTCGTTGGTCTTCGTCTGGTCGGCTTCGGCCGTGACGCCGTCGGGCGCGGTCACGCGGTGGAGCGTGAACGTGAAATCATCGCCCTTGAGCTTATAGTGGTTGCCTTCGGACGCGGAGACGGCCTTCACTGCGGTCGGCGTGTCCGTGGCGGGCTGCGCCCGGTACGTGTTCGTGAATTCGGGGATCGCGGTCCCGCCGTCGTATTTCACGTCGGCGAGCAGCCGTCCCTCCCCATCGTCGGTGACGGTGACCCTCACGTGGTGTTTCGTGGTGTCGTACGTGATGCCGCCCCTGTCGCCGGGGGTTTCCCGGATGGTGTAGTCGTACGTTCCCGGCCGCGTGTAGGAGATGGCGTCGAACAGGACGTCGCCTCGCTGGTCGTTGGTCTTCGCCGTGCCGACCTGACCGCCTGTCTTGTCCTCGACGCACTTGAACTCGTATTGTCCGGCTTGCAGTTGGATGCCTGTATGGTCGGGGTCGTTGAGGGTCTTGTGCGCACGGAATTGCACGCTGACCGGCTTCGCCTGATACGTGTTCGTGAACGTAGTCGGATAGGCCGCGTTCGTTCTGGTTTGGGCTTTCAACTGTCCGGTCAAATCGTCGGTGACGGTGATTTGCCACATTCCCATGTGGGAATCGTAGTTGACGCCGCCCGCCGACTGGCGGATTTCACGCACCGTATAGGTGAACGTCTTGGACTTGTTGCCTTTCAGCTGGCTGGCGGTGAACGTCAACGGCTGGAAGCGGACGTCACCGTTCCGGTCGGCGTTGACGGTCTGCACGGGCACGCCGACCGCCCGCTCGTTGTCGAACAGTTGGAATTGGAAGTCGGTGAGCTTCGCGTGGCTGGCGTCCGCGTTGTCGAACGTCTTGCGCGCCGTCAGGCTTACGGTCACGTCCTTCGGCGCGTACGTGTTCGTGAACTGGATGGCGTCGGATTGGACGCCGTCGCACGTCGTGTTGGCGGTGATGCGACGGGTGAACGTGGTCAAATCGTCCGTGACGGTGACGGTCAGGACCCACGTGCGGTCGTCGTAGGTGACTCCCGCATTGTCTCCCTTGCGTTCCTTGACCTGATACCGGTAGACGCCGTCCGTGGGGAACGCGTTGGAGTTGATTTTGACGGTCTGCGTCCTGTTGTCGGCGAACGTGATGGTGGAGGGCACCGCGTTCGCGGGCGCGCCGTCCAACGCGGTGATGTCCGCGACGTACCTGTCCCTGTCGGTCCAAGCGCCGTTCGGACGCCCGTCCAGCACCTTGACCGCTTTGAACGTGGCGGGCGTGGCGGGCATGAGCGTGCCGCTCATGCCGTGGTCCTCGTTCGGGTCCTCGTACACGGCGGACGTCATCTCGTCCAACGCGGGGAACGGTTTCAGCGTGATGACGCCGGCGACCATGTTGCCGTGCGAATCGTCCTCTCGGTCGCTGTCGGAGTCGGTCGCCTCGCTGGCGTCCTTCGCGTTCTTGACGGTGACGTTCTGCCCGTGCCAAGCGGTGCCGGTTTTCGGCGTGAACCTGAGCTTGAACCCGGAACCTGCCGGAATGGAACCGATTTCGTAGTGGCCGTTCCTGTCGGTTGTGGCGGTGCAGGGTTTGCCGTCCACACTGGTGACTGTCCTGCCGTTGCCATCCACGAGGGTGACGGTCACGTCCGCGAGAAGCCTGTCCGAATCCTGTCGGATGCCGTCATGATTGGTGTCGAACCATGCGACGCCGTTGACCTTGCGTTCCACGACCTGCGTGACCGCGTCCACCTTGTTGTCGCCGTCCGTCCAACGGTTCACGTACGAGTCCGCCGCCTTGTTGCCTGTAGGCTTGATGCTCAGGCTGAAGTCATAGCGGGCGTTGGCGGGCAGGCTTGGCGAGGTGAACGCCCATGCCACCGGCTTGCTGTAGCCGTCGGGGATGGTCACCTTGCCTGTGGTCGCATTCACCGTGGCTTCGGTCCATTGTGTGACCTGTTCGCGGGTTATCTTCGTCGCGTCCACGTTGCGCCACTTCTGGTCGGTCGTGAAGTAGACTTTGACGCCGTTCATGCTTGCGCCCGCACCCGCCTTGACGGTGAGTCCGGCCAGAGTGTAGTCGCCGTGATAGTTGGACTGGTTCAAGCCCTTGTAAGGCATGACGTCCACCGCATACGGGTCGATTTTCTCATCCTTGGAGAAGTTACCCAGCATGTTCCTGAATCCCAACGGGCGTTCGATGTCGCTCAGCAGCGGGTCGGCACGGGTCGCCAGCGAGGACGCGCGCGTGCGGGACACGCGAACCGTCGCGTCGGCGGTCTGCGCTTTTGAGGATAAGGGGGGAGCCATGTTGCGTTTCGACTGGATGGTCGCATGGTTCGTGAACGAATCGTTGTTCCTCACGTCATGGTCGGGGTCGGACGCGTCCCCGATGGTGGTGGAATAGTGGATGACGGTCTGCGTGCCCGAATCGGCGCGCGCCCCGTTCACCCTGATGGTCATGGTGGTGGTGCCGTCCTTGTTCACGACGATCGTCGGCGTGACGGGGGTGCCGCCGGGGACCGTGCCTTTGTCGGGCGTATGCTGCGTGTACTGGCCGCCGACCGTCATGGAACCGTCCACGTAGGTCAGGCCCTTGGGCAGCGTGTCGGTGATGATGTAGTCGGTCGTGTATTGTCCGCCGTCCGTGGTCGTGGACGTGTCGGCGGTGGCGGTGAGCTTCCAGTCCACCGCACGCTGTTCCTTGTCCAAATCGTAGACGGTTTTAGCGTTGCCGGCCTCGTTGGTCTGCGCGACCTGTTTGGCGATGTGCGGTGTTTCACCGGCCACGTACAGGCTGTCGCCTTTCAGGAAGTCGGCGGTGTCGCCGCCCTGATAGGCGCCGTTGTCGTCGAACGTGGCGGGACGGTACGTGTCGCCGCTGTAGGTCAGGTCGGGTTTCACGCTGTTCGCGTATTCGGGCAGTCGGGTGGCGAGACTGTCGGACCATTGCTGCCATTGCGTGTCCGGCGCGTCCACGTTCAGGTTCGCGGTCCGGGCGAGGCTGTTGCGCGTCCAGTAGGCGGTTTCTGCGACGATGGGTGTGACCGTGCCGATTCTCGCAGTGTCGAGGATGCGGGCGGGCAGGGCGACGAGGGGCGTGAATGTTCGGTTGAAGCTCGTGCCGGTCGGGTCCACCGTGTTGTGGTCTTCGAACAGCATGCCGACTATCGTGCCATGCCGTTTCGCCTCGTTGAGGGTCGGATAGTAGTCGAGGCCGCTGATTTTCGTGTCGCGCTGTTCCCTGTAGTCCTTCCAGTTGGTGCCGTCCTTTTTGACGGCGTACCAGTAGGGGATTGCGTTTGCCTGTTTGGTTACCCTCGACCCCCAAGTCCAAACGTACATGTGGATGGTTGGCTGACTGTCGGGCGTATCGTCCACCGGTTCGATGCTGTTCGGGTCGAGTTTGACCAAACCCATGCCCATCACTTCGGCGTCGCCTTCGGAGTTGATTGTGATGTTGTGGCCTATTTGGAGGCGTAGTTTCGACCCCTGTATGAGACTGTCGGACCCGTTGCCGTAGTCGGGGTTCTGCCAGTGGCCGCTCGTACCAGCATCATTCCAACCGCCGTTGTTCCACTCCGTGTATCGGGTGACTGTACTGTACCGGCCCGGCATGCGGACGGTCGCCGCTGTTCCCGCATGGTCGTCCGTGGTGGCGGCTTGGTTCGAATTGTCTTCCGCCGTGGCGAGACGGTCTCCGCTGACGCCGGTGGCCGTCAATCCCATGTCGTCCATGGTGATGTTGGCCGTCTGGTCCACGTTCCCGTAATATTGCGCCACGGTCCGGCCGTCACGGCTGGTGGGCGTGATGAACTGCAATACGTCCGTGTGGATGGCTCCGACCTGCATGGTGGAACAGTCCGACGTCATGTAATCCGTGCTGCATTTATTATGTGTGCCGTTCAGTTTATTGTGGATGGGGAAGACGGACGTGTCGTAGCCGTCGAACGAGACGGTCACGTCCGTGCCCTGCCCGCCGGTCGTGGTCGTGACCGTCGTGTTGCCACGCGCCACACGGTCGTTCCCGTCGGCACGGTCGGCGACGCCCGGAGCCCGATACCGTAGGTCGCCCATCCATGCGAACGTCCGCCCATACTTCGAATCTTCGTTGTCGATATGCCCGTAATCGTAGAGCAACGGCTGCCAACGGCGTTCCATCGGATGCTTCGTCCCGGTCTTCGTATCATCCGAATACTGGTTGGACAAGCGAAGCCTATAGGTGATCCTGCCGGACGGAGCCTCCAAACCCTTCAACCCCTTCGTCCGGTCGGGCCAACGCATCTCCGTGACCAATGCGATGCCCAAACCCAAGCCGGTCACCTTGCCCTCGTCCTTGTTGGGCGCGTTCGCCGCACCCGAGGAGAAGTCGAACACGCCCCTGTCCACGTTGCCGTAGTTGACCATGCGCACGTTCAGGTTGAGTTTCGCGCTGACGGTCACATCCTTCGGCGTGTCCTCGGCCCGTTTGTGCGTGCCCGTGTTCGTCGGGTTCGAGGCGTCCCATGCGGGCCACGCCTTGACGGTCGGATGGAACCGGTAGCCGTGGGGCGCGCCCTTGACGGCGACCGACAGGCCGATGGAACCGGTGCCGGGGTTCACGGTCGGCGACTGGCTGGTCGGCTCCAACAGACGGTAGCAGGTGTACACCTGCGTGACAATCCCGTCGATGGTTTCCGTGGTGAGTTTCGGCTCGTAGCCGGGCGTGTGGTCCACCCAGCCCATCTTCTCCGCGTCGAACGTGACCTTGTCCTTCGGGTAGGGCAGTTCGAACCGGAAGCCGACGCGCGTGCGCCGATAGTAGTCCATGGTCGAGTCGGGGGTGAGCGTGTACTCGTAGTCGTAGGTCACCGTATCGTACGAGCGGACGATGTCGTTGTTCTCGTCCTTGTCGTCGCCGCGCCCGTTGTCCCTATCAAACGGCGCGGTGCCGGTGATGCGGTCGATGAGCCTGAGCCTGCTCACGGCGGCGCTGTCCGTGTCGAGCATGTCGTGGACGGTCACGTCCGGCGCGGCCTGACCCGCGTCCGCCTGCGGAGCGGATTGCGCGGGCGCACCGGTGTCGGATTGTTTGTCCGCCCCGGTTCCGGCCTCGTCGCCGGAACCGGCGTCGGGTTTCGTCGCGGCCTCGTCGCCGCCTGTGGTCGTCTTCACGTCAGGTTCGGCTTGGATTCGCGTGGACGTGCCCATGGTCGTATCGTCCGCATACGCGGCGGACACGACCGACGCGCCTGAACCGAACAGCATCGCGGACGCGAGTATGAGCGCGGCGACCTTTCTCAGACCGGGTTTCATCGTCTTCCTGCCAAAGTTCAAATGAACCTCCGTTAACCTTGTCTGTTCATCCCCTCCCCTCAAACTTTCCGGTCATGGCCCCGCCGCCTTTTTTCAAGGGGTGGCGGGGCTTCCGACCGCAGGAATAACGGGAGGTAGCCGCCGGTTGGCCCGGCAGCCACCAACAAGCCTCACAGACGACACGCCGAACCACGGAGCATGGCGTCTACAAAAATCCGGAAGTATTTCCCGGCAACACGGGCACACGGGAATAAGGGAATACAGGTTCGCGGGAACATGTCCCTTCCTCACAAAATCCATGAAAAAAGGCCCGCACCGATTCCCCAGTGCGGGCCACAAACAGCCAATCATCAATCAGTGCTGAATAAGATTGTTCGGCGGAACATAGCAGTCCTCAGTGCAGCCGTAAGAGCCGTTGAGGTTCGGCTTCGGGGCGGAGCCG
>OBZB01000193.1_pt1 | contig 10585 bp, 4 predicted proteins | sample 1476861 | NCBI WGS metagenome assembly OBZB01 (sample SAMEA2580226, study PRJEB22360) | human gut metagenome | biome: human gut; feature: human-associated habitat; material: faeces | place: Denmark | collected 2008/2010
CGATGCCCGCGTCGATGAGATGATCAAGGTGCTTGCCCCAATTGTCGTAGTCAATGGTCCCATCCGCGTTCGTGATGGTGATGGAGGGGCAGAACACGCCTTCGAATTGGACGTTGCAAGTCATGATATTTTCCTTTCGACGATATGGTAGGCGTTCCGCGTGCGGTGGCGAATATGTCCGCGGGCCGAGCGGTGTTGGAGCGATGAATCGAAAACAGGGGATCCGGACGCGCGAACGCGAACCGATGATCCCCCGTGCGGTATCTCCTAGCCGAGTGCCCGATCGAGGTGGACGTATCCGCCGTCGGGGAAGACCCACTGTCCGGTGGTGTGCGAAGACCTGTCAGACAGAAGGAAAGCCACGGTGTCCGCGATTCCCGAAGTCTCGGTCATGCGGTGCCCAAAAGGAATCCTGTCGGTGATCTTCGCCAACTGCTCACGCTGCGCCTGCTTGTCGCCGAACGTCTTGATCCATTGCGCGTACAGCGGTGTCCATGCTTCGGCCACGACGACGGCATTGACCCGGACCTCGTCCGGGGCGAGGGCGGCGGCCCACTCGCGGGTCAGGCCCAGAATCGCGCCTTTCGCCGCAGCGTAGGCGCTGGTCTTGCCCTGACCGGTCAATGCGGTCTTGGAGCCGATATTGACCACCGAGCCCTTGCTGGCCTTGAGCGCTGGCACGCACTGATGAACCAGCTCGTAATAGTGGGTCAGATTGCCGTGAAGAGACTCCTCGAACTGACGCCATGACGTGGTCTCAAGCGCGAGATTGTCGTTTCTTCCGGCATTGTTGACCACACCATCGATATGGCCGTATTTCTTCATGACCGATTCAACGATGGGGGCGATCTCGTCGGTGTTGTTCAGGTCGATCAGATAGGTGTCATACGAATCGGTGACCTGTTCGATATCCTGTCGGAATTCGTCGTCGGCACCATCCGAATGATTCAGCACCACCGGAATGGCGCCTTCTTCGGCCAGTCGCAGCGTTATGCCCTTGCCGATGCCTTTGAATCCTCCGGTGACGATGATCACCTTGTTCTTAAGATGCAGGTCCATCTCAGGTCCTCTCGACCGGTCAGTCCTTGTGCAGGTACTTCATGCATTCGTCGAGCTTCATCTCCGTGCCGTTGCCCGGAGCGAGCGGCGCAACGTATCGTCCGTTCTTGATGACGGTCGGATGCACGAAGTACTCATGCTGGTTGTCCACGTATTCGACGACGCGGTCCTCCATCTCGCCAGAGACGGACACGTAATCGAACATCGCAAGCTGGCTGATGGCTTCGCACAGGCCGACACCACCCGCGTGAGGGCAGACCTTGACGCCGAACTTCTTGGCGAGCAGGTATTCGAGGACGATTTCCTGGGGGCCGGCGACTCGGGTCGCGTCAATCTGCATGACCTTGAAGCTGCCAGCCTGCAGGTACTGCTTGTACATGACTCGGTTCTGCATCTGTTCGCCGGTGGCCACCGGAATCGGATCGATGGCCTTCTGGATTGCGGCATGGCCAAGAACATCATCCGGGCAGGTCGGTTCCTCAACCCACGCGAGATCGTAGTCCTTGAATTTGCCGATCCATTCAATGGCCTGCGGCACATCCCAGACCTGGTTGGCGTCTACGGCAATGGCGATGTCCGGACCGACCGCTTCACGGGCAAGCTTGAGCCTGCGCAGGTCGTCTTCGAGGTTTTGACCGACCTTAAGCTTGATCTGCTTAAAGCCCATGACCTCGGTCTCTTGCTTGGCCAAACGGACCATCTTCTCGTCGGAATAGCCGAGCCATCCGGCGGCGGTTGAATATCCCGGGTAGCCGACTTCCTTGAGGTGGGCGATGCGTTCCGCCTTGCCTTCCTGGGCGGCACGCAGAATCTCGATGGCTTCCTGCGGAGTGAGGGCATCAGTCAGGTAGCGGAAGTCGAGAGTCGCAACGAGCTCTTCGGGCTCCATCTCGGAAAAGAACTCGCCATCGCAGGTGGCGCAGTAGGCCACACCGCGACCAGAGTATTCGGACTCCCCTTCAAACCCTAGTTTGCGTGGGTTGGCACCGGTAGCGATGAGAATTTCGTTATACTTCCTGCTATTCCCCTCATGTGATTGCGGAGCAAGACAGGTTTTAGATTTGCGATTATGCGGCAAAGGATTGCAGATATGAGAAGACCCCGGGAGCCGTCAGGCTCGACCGGGGTCCTCATATTTTAAGTTGGGTGCGGCGGCGTGCTACTCTCCCACACCCTGTCGGGTGCAGTACCATCGCCGTGCCAGGCCTTAGCTTCCGGGTTCGGAATGGGACCGGGCGTCTCACCTGGGCCATGGCCGCCGCAAATCTTCTCTTGTACGGTCAGACGCTGGGGTCTGCCGGCTTGGTGGCGGCCTGGGAACCGGATGGCGGACGCGATGCGTTGGTTCGTCTTGTGTTCATCCCGTGCTCATTGTCGTGCGGGATGGTTCGCAGCAGGATGCTTGCGTTCCAACCGGGGTTGGATGATTGTGTTGCCTTTCGTCCGTTAGTACCGGTCGGCTCCACCCCTCGCGGGGCTTCCACGTCCGGCCTATCAACCACGTGTTCTGCATGGGGACTTCAAGGACCCGTAGTCCTATGGAATGCTTATCTTGGAGCAGGCTTCCCGCTTAGATGCTTTCAGCGGTTATCCCTTCCGAACGTAGCCAACCGGCCGTGCCACTGGCGTGACAACCGGCATACCAGAGGTTCGTCCACCCAGGTCCTCTCGTACTATGGGCAGGCCTCCTCAACATTCCGACGAGCGCAGAGGATAGAGACCAAACTGTCTCACGACGTTCTGAACCCAGCTCGCGTGCCACTTTAATGGGCGAACAGCCCAACCCTTGGGACCTTCTCCAGCCCCAGGATGTGACGAGCCGACATCGAGGTGCCAAACCATCCCGTCGATATGGACTCTTGGGAATGATCAGCCTGTTATCCCCGGGGTACCTTTTATCCGTTGAGCGATGCCGCGTCCGTACACCGGCACCGGATCACTAGTTCCGACTTTCGTCCCTGCTCGACCCGTCAGTCTCGCAGTCAAGCTCCCTTGTGCACTTACACTCGCCACCCGATTGCCAACCGGGCTGAGGGAACCTTTGAGCGCCTCCGTTACTCTTTGGGAGGCAACCGCCCCAGTTAAACTACCCGCCAGGCACTGTCCCTGACCAGGATGACTGGTCGAGGTTAGACATCCAATGCGAACAGAGCGGTATTTCACCTTGCGGCTCCACCGCGGCTGGCGCCGTGGCTTCGAAGCCTTCCGCCTATGCTACACAATCCACACCGAATGCCAATACCAAGGTATAGTAAAGGTCCCGGGGTCTTTTCGTCCTTCTGCGCTTAACGAGCATCTTTACTCGTACTGCAATTTCGCCGAGCTCCTGGTCGAGACAGTGGGGAAGTCGTTACGCCATTCGTGCAGGTCGGAACTTACCCGACAAGGAATTTCGCTACCTTAGGATGGTTATAGTTACCACCGCCGTTTACCGGGGCTTGAATTCACCGCTTCGGCCGAGGCCTGACGGATCCTCTTAACCTTCCGGCACCGGGCAGGCGTCAGAGCGTATACAGCGGCTTGCGCCTTCGCACGCTCCTGTGTTTTTGGTAAACAGTCGCTACCCCCTGGTCTGTGCCACCCCCAAAAGCTCCGCGGGCAAGCCGCTTCACCATCGGGGGTCTCCCTTAAACCGAAGGAACGGGAGTGATTTGCCGAGTTCCTTGACCAGGATTCGCTCGATCGCTTTGGTATTCTCTACCTGACCACCAGTGTCGGTTTGGGGTACGGGCGGCACGCCGCCTCACGCCGAAGCTTTTCTCGGCAGCCGGGATCACCGGATATCGCGCCCTGCGGCGCCCATCATCGCACCTCGCCCACGCGCCCCACGGATTTGCCTGTGGGACGGGCTGCGTGCTTGACCACGGAAGACCACCTCCGCGGCCGGCTACCCTTCTGCGTCACTCCCGCGCTGACCTACTACCGTTACGGTCCCAACAGGCCAGGGCATCCGGCTCCCGAAGGAGACGTGAGCCCGGACCCGGAGGTTAGTACTCGCGGATTCGGTTTTGCCGGTTGCATGCCGGTACGGGAATATCGACCCGTTCGTCCATTCGACTACGCCTGTCGGCCTCGCCTTAGGACCCGACTCACCCAGGGACGATGAACGTGGCCCTGGAACCCTTGGTCGTCCAGCGGACGGGATCTTCACCCGTCTTTCGCTACTCATGTCTGCATTCTCACTCCCATGCGGTCCACGGCGGGCTTGCGCCGCCGCTTCGCCCCGCATGGGACGCTCTCCTACCCAGTAGCAAAGCTACTGCCGCGTCTTCGGTGGTGTGCTTGAGCCCCGCTACATTGTCGGCGCGGAACCACTAGACCAGTGAGCTGTTACGCACTCTTTCAAGGGTGGCTGCTTCTGAGCCAACCTCCTGGCTGTCTATGCGACTCCACATCCTTTCCCACTTAGCACACGCTTGGGGACCTTAGACGACGATCTGGGCTGTTTCCCTTTCGACGACGGAGCTTATCCCCCGCCGACTCACTGCCGGGATACGCATCACGGGTATTCGGAGTTTGGTTGCTGTTGGTACCCGATATGGGCCCGCAAGCATCCAGTCGCTCTACCCCCCGGATGTAATCGATCCGACGCTGCACCTAAATGCATTTCGGAGAGAACCAGCTATCACGGAATTTGATTGGCCTTTCACCCCTAGCCCCAAGTCATCCCCCCGGTTTTCAACCCAGGTGGGTTCGGTCCTCCACACGGTCTTACCCGCGCTTCAACCTGCTCAGGGCTAGATCATCCCGCTTCGGGTCCAGGACACGCGACTCAAACGCCTTTTAAGACTCGCCTTCGCTACGCATACCCCACACGGGTTATGCTCGCCACATGCCACTGACTCGCAGACTCATTTTTCGATAGGCACGCCGTCACCCCACAAGAGGGCCCCGACGGTTCGTAGGCGCATGGTTTCAGAGACTGTTTCACTCCCCTCCCGGGGTACTTTTCACCTTTCCCTCACGGTACTCGTTCGCTATCGGTCAGACAGGAATATTTAGGCTTATCCCACGGTCGGGACAGATTCGCACGGGATTCCACGGGGCCCGTGCTACTTGGGAGACGCGATCGCCAGACCATGCGCGTTCGGGTACGGGGCCCTCACCCTCTGCGGCCCGGTATTCAACCCGGTTCCCCTGGCACATGGTTTTATGCAACTGACGGCCGGCCCGTCGGAGCCGGCAAACGCGATCCCTCTACACCCCGCGCGCAACCCCCGACGGGTATCACACGCGCAAGGTTTGGCCTGATCCGCTTTCGCTCGCCACTACTCACGGAATATCCTTTCCTGCAGGTACTGAGATGTTTCACTTCCCTGCGTACCCCCCGCACACGGCGGTACCGGCCCATGACGGCCGGTGGGTTCCCCCATTCGGAAATCCTCGGATCAAAGCCCTGTTGGCGGCTCCCCGAGGCATATCGCAGCCTCAAACGTCCTTCATCGGTCCTGTCTGCCAAGGCATCCACCATACGCCCTTGCAGGCAACACGCACCACACGGTGCGCATGGCCGCAAGGATCCTTCCTAGCAAATTCCCAGACGACAAATCATCACACTAAAATGATCACAAAACGATCGAAACAAACACTAAAAATAGAGTTCGATTCGAAATCAACAGCAAGAACGAGGAATCAAAGGAAACCCCGTCTTGCTCGCGTCCACTATCCAGTTCTCAAGCCACCACGCACCACCACGCCGTCCGGACGGGACCAGCCCGCCATCAGGCACGATGGGCATCGAATCGCGCCAGGCCAAAGCCTGGGGTGGCGATCCGGGAGCCCAAAAGCGCATCCACACCACTCCCGCGGAACATCCCACGACGGACGCACCGAAAGCCCATGATCTCTTCCACACCAGCAGCCCCAGGCCGCCGCGACTGCCGCGACGCCGGGGCACGCACCGCCGGACGAACATCCGGCCGTATTCTCCGTAGAAAGGAGGTGATCCAGCCGCACCTTCCGGTACGGCTACCTTGTTACGACTTAGTCCCAATCACGAGCCTCACCTTAGACGGCTCCCTCCCGCAAGGGGTTAGGCCACCGGCTTCGGGTGCTGCCCACTTTCATGACTTGACGGGCGGTGTGTACAAGGCCCGGGAACGCATTCACCGCGACGTTGCTGATTCGCGATTACTAGCGACTCCGCCTTCACGCAGTCGAGTTGCAGACTGCGATCCGAACTGAGACCGGTTTTCAGGGATCCGCTCCAGCTCGCACTGTCGCATCCCGTTGTACCGGCCATTGTAGCATGCGTGAAGCCCTGGACGTAAGGGGCATGATGATCTGACGTCATCCCCACCTTCCTCCGAGTTAACCCCGGCGGTCCCCCGTGAGTTCCCGGCACAATCCGCTGGCAACACGGGGCGAGGGTTGCGCTCGTTGCGGGACTTAACCCAACATCTCACGACACGAGCTGACGACGACCATGCACCACCTGTGAACCCGCCCCGAAGGGAAACCCCATCTCTGGGATCGTCGGGAACATGTCAAGCCCAGGTAAGGTTCTTCGCGTTGCATCGAATTAATCCGCATGCTCCGCCGCTTGTGCGGGCCCCCGTCAATTTCTTTGAGTTTTAGCCTTGCGGCCGTACTCCCCAGGCGGGATGCTTAACGCGTTAGCTCCGACACGGAACCCGTGGAACGGGCCCCACATCCAGCATCCACCGTTTACGGCGTGGACTACCAGGGTATCTAATCCTGTTCGCTCCCCACGCTTTCGCTCCTCAGCGTCAGTAACGGCCCAGAGACCTGCCTTCGCCATTGGTGTTCTTCCCGATATCTACACATTCCACCGTTACACCGGGAATTCCAGTCTCCCCTACCGCACTCAAGCCCGCCCGTACCCGGCGCGGATCCACCGTTAAGCGATGGACTTTCACACCGGACGCGACGAACCGCCTACGAGCCCTTTACGCCCAATAATTCCGGATAACGCTTGCACCCTACGTATTACCGCGGCTGCTGGCACGTAGTTAGCCGGTGCTTATTCGAAAGGTACACTCAACACAAAGTGCCTTGCTCCCTAACAAAAGAGGTTTACAACCCGAAGGCCTCCATCCCTCACGCGGCGTCGCTGCATCAGGCTTGCGCCCATTGTGCAATATTCCCCACTGCTGCCTCCCGTAGGAGTCTGGGCCGTATCTCAGTCCCAATGTGGCCGGTCGCCCTCTCAGGCCGGCTACCCGTCGAAGCCATGGTGGGCCGTTACCCCGCCATCAAGCTGATAGGACGCGACCCCATCCCATGCCGCAAAGGCTTTCCCAACACACCATGCGGTGTGATGGAGCATCCGGCATTACCACCCGTTTCCAGGAGCTATTCCGGTGCATGGGGCAGGTCGGTCACGCATTACTCACCCGTTCGCCACTCTCACCACCAGGCAAAGCCCGATGGATCCCGTTCGACTTGCATGTGTTAAGCACGCCGCCAGCGTTCATCCTGAGCCAGAATCGAACCCTCCACAAAAAAACATGAAAAGCATCCGAAAGATGACTCACAAACTATTTTCCAAAAAAGAAAATGACAGAAGAATCCTATAAGGAAGGATCCTCACACTAAAAACCTCACTCCAATTCAACCCCTCCCAGGGAACCCCACCACAAGGCAAGGCTTGGAATGAACTGGCAATCATTGACTATAAAGAAGTAGTACAAACACACTCTTGAGTTCTCAAACCACCACCACTCACCCATCTCGTAGCCCTCCAGAAGAAGAACCACTCGCTGAGCGGCAGCGAATGAATAACTTACACGAAACCACCCACCAGCGCAAACCGACATCATCTGCAACATCGCAAACCATTGAAAACATTGACATCCATCGGCGTGTCGAAAATTGCGAAAACAGCGCTTTCCGATCCCATATCACAGCCTTTTCTCCCGCCTGCAGGCCAAATTTTCTTCTCATCCGGGCGTGTCGCGTTTCTTGCCCGTCCGAGACGGACGAATGCCGGCATCCAAGCATCCAAGCATCCAAGCATCAGTTTCCATCCGGAGCATCCATATGCCCGGCATGGGCCAATGCGCGCATCCGATCCAATAAGCCTTGTGCCCAGTTACAACCGTAAACCGGCACAATCACATCCGCGCATCCCCGCTGGCATACGGTCCCCTACTCAACCAACCACGACCGCAAGCCAGCATGCGCCTCCGCATCCATGCTGGCATCCAGCCTTTTACGCGGCCAATAGCAACCGCAAGTCAGCAGCATGCCATCCGCACCGGTATATGGCCTGTCTATATACGTGCGAATGCAACGAGTCCGCCCGCCTGACCGAGCTCGTCCATTGCAGCCTGCCCATATACGTGCGAATGCGCCAGGACGTGGTCGCGCCGATGGAGCAACCACGTCGCAATACACACTCGAACACCCACCAAGCGGCGGTTTGGCTATGGGCCAGACGATCCAACCCGCTCAGGTATCGCCGGGTGAGGCAATGCAATTACACACTCGATGATCCGCCCCGAGTATAGACGCGCAACAAAGCGCAATCCCCACAGGATATACGATCCACTTCGCTCAAATACCCGTCAGCGGAGCAACACGAATACAGGCCCAACATTCCGCGCCACATGCAGAGCGCGACAAGGCCCAACTTCCACTCGGTATGCGATCCACCCCGCTCAGACGCTTCTCAGCGGAGCAACACGAATACGGTCTCAACATCCCGCACCCCATACAGCACACAACAGAGCACGATTCCCACAGGATATATGCTTCGCCCCGCTCAAACACCCGTCAGCGGAGCATCTCGCCCACAGGCTCGACAACGAGTCCCGTTCGGAAACCGGGTTACAGGAACTAAATGTGGTGTTTATGTTCCGGGTTTAGTCTTGTGTCAGTAGGCGTGTCGGGGTGGTTTTAATACGACGCCGCATTAAAACCCGCCGGTTCGGCCGCCCCTCGCCTGTTCCATGGGTATATGAGGACAAAACGAAAAACCCCGCAAGCCTTGCAACGCTTGGCTTGCGGGGTTCCGCGTGGTGGCTCCGAGCGGCATCGATCCGCTGACCTAACGATTTTCAGTCGTTCGCTCTACCAACTGAGCTACAGAGCCATGGAGTTGAAAAAACCCGGAGGATCCGGGTTCATCGCTTCCAGCGACCCCGGCCGGACTTGAACCGGTGACCTCCGCCGTGACAGGGCGGCGCTCTAACCAACTGAGCTACGGGGCCGTGTTGATCCTCACTTGTGCGAGGCAACGAGTAGTTATATTACAGATATCTCAGCCACACGCAAATCACGGCGTGTCGCCACTCGCGAAGCCGTGCCGGCGACCCGTCCGCCAAGGCGCCGATCCGCGCGATCATGCGGAAATCGCCCATCCGAAACCACTCGCTCCGACAATCACCCGCGTGGCACCATGCGAGCCGGTCACTCCCCCAGCACGTCACCCAGCGACGCTCCATACTCCACCGCGTACCGCCCATCGGCATTGGCGAACGCGCCGGAAGCCGACTCCCGCGGGGCAACGGCATCACCGGAAGCGCCGTACGCGCCGGCATATTTGGCGGAGAAATCATCGGCGTAATCGTCCCACGCATCCGAGCCGTCGCATTCGCCGTCCATCGAATAGGAGCAATCGTCATACATATAGGACCGATCGTACGGATAGTTGGACACCGCGTTGATCGCCCAGCCGATGAACATGATGATCAGGATGAGCAGCACGGTGTTGATCGCCCCGATGACGATGCCGGCGACCGACAGTCCCTTGCTCTTCTCCCGGGATTTGTTGATCTGCACCAGAGCCACGATCGAAAGCACCAACCCCACCGGCGGCAGGACGAACGCCAGCACAAAGCCCACGATGCACATCACGTTCCATTTTTCATAGGGCGCCATGTAACCCGGCACGCCCTGCGGAGGATAGGGCTGACCGGCAGCCGGATATCCGTACTGCGGCGGATAGCCATACGGGTTGCCCTGCTGACCGGCCTGTCCCGCATACGGCTGCCCGCCTTGCTGCGCGTACTGCCGACCATCGTCGCCCGGCCCGCCATGCGCCGGCCCGCCCGGCCGGCCATATGGCACCTGACCGTAAGGCTGCTGACTGTAAGATTGCCGGCCGTAGGACTGCTGGCCGTACGCCTGGCCATACCCCACCTGACCGTCCGGGCGACCGCCCGGTTGACCGCCCGCCTGACCGTATGCCGGCTGTGCGGGAGACGGCTGAGCGGAAGGCGTCTGCGCATAGGAAGACTGCCCGCACCCCGCCTGCGGCGCGGAGGGGGCCGATTGGGGGCGTCGAGCCGGATGGATTCGATGGATTCGACTGGGAGGACCGCCCCTGCTGGTCCTGCGCCCGATCCCGCGCTTGCCCCCGTGCCGGCCCCTGCTGGTCGTACGGCACCTGCGGATCTGAATTCGGAGTGGTATCGCTCATGGCTTCAAGTCTACGCCCGGAAAAGCACGGGACGCAGCCGGTTTCCCGGACTGCGCCCCGTAATCTCAGTCAGCTCAATCACCGCCCGATCGCGGCTCGACGAGCCGTTCGCTCACCGCGCAACGGGCGACCGCCGGCCGC
>OBZB01000194.1_pt1 | contig 10510 bp, 10 predicted proteins | sample 1476861 | NCBI WGS metagenome assembly OBZB01 (sample SAMEA2580226, study PRJEB22360) | human gut metagenome | biome: human gut; feature: human-associated habitat; material: faeces | place: Denmark | collected 2008/2010
GTCCGTAAGTCGCCGAATCCGTCGTGTCGTGGTTCGCGGCCGCGCGCGAGCCCGGCGATTGGCGCGGCGCGGTGCTGGAGGCGTGGACGGCGGCCGGCGTCGGCGTCGGCGAGGCGCGGACCAGCGATCTGCCGCAGACCCTGGCCGGCAAGACCGTGGTGGTCACCGGTTCCCTCGAAGGATTCTCGCGCGACTCCGCCAAGGAGGCGATCATCGAGCGCGGCGGCAAGGCCGCGGGCTCGGTGAGCAAGAAGACCGATTGGGTGGTCGTCGGGGCGAACGCCGGGTCCAAGGCGGAGAAGGCTGAGGCGCTCGGCGTCCCCATGCTCGACGAGGACCAGTTCAAGGTGCTGCTCGAAACCGGCGACGTGGCGCTGTGACGGCGTGTCGCACGGCGCCGGCGAGGCGCTGTGCGGTTCGTCACAATCTTCCCAACATTTTCCTCTGGCATGCCGCCGCATCTCACGTTAGGCTGGTACGGGCAACAAGGAGGACGAATGATAGACACCCGGCACATCGAAACGGCCATCTACGAACGGCTGAGCCGTGTCATCGATCCGGAACTCGGACGATCGGTCACCGATCTCGGCATGATCGCCGCCATCGACGCGGTGCCCTGCGACGATACGGAGACCGCGAACGGCGGGAACGATGATGCCATGCAGGCATACGACGTGACCGTGCAGGTGGAGCTCACCGTCGAGGGGTGCCCGCTGTCGGAGACGATCACCAACCAGATCAACGGCGCGGTCGCCTCGTACCCGGACGCCCGGCTCACGCCGCATATCGAAGTCACCTCGATGAGCCGCGACAAGCTCGCCGACCTGGTGGCGGGGCTTAAGGCCGAGCGCAAGCAGAACCCGTTCAACAAGCCGGGCGTCAAGACGCGCATCTTCGCGATCGCCTCCGGCAAGGGCGGCGTCGGCAAGTCCTCGGTGACCGCGAATCTGGCGGCCACCTTCGCCGCGCTCGGACTCGACACGGCGGTGATCGACGCGGATATCTACGGCTTCTCGCAACCCAAGCTGTTCGGCGTCACCACCCAGCCGACCAACCTCAACGGCATGCTCATGCCCGTGACCGCGTGGGGCGTCAAGCTGATCTCGATCGGCATGTTCGCCGGGGCCGACCGGGCCATCCTGTGGCGCGGGCCCCGGCTGCAGCGCTCGCTGGAGCAGTTCCTCTCCGACGTGTGGTGGGGGGAGCCGGACGTGCTGCTGCTCGATCTGGCGCCGGGCACCGGCGATATGGCGATTTCGGTGGCCCAGGCGCTGCCCAACGCGGAGCTGGTGGTCGTGACGACCCCGCAGCCAAGCGCCTCCGACGTGGCCGTGCGTTCCGGCCTGGTCGCCCTGCAGGTGCCGTTCAAGGTGCGCGGCGTCGTGGAGAACATGAGCTATTACGAGCACAAGGGCGAGCGCTTGGAGATCTTCGGCCGGGGCGGCGGCGAGCGCGTCGCCGGCCAGCTGACGCAGGCGCTCGGCTACGACGTGCCGCTGCTGGCCCAGCTGCCGCTCATCCCCGAGGTCCGCGAGGTGGGGGAGTCCGGCCGACCGGCGGTGCTGGACCGGTACGGGGCTTTGGACTCCACGCCGGTCGCCGAGGCGTTCAAGGCGTTGGCCGAACGCCTGATGTGACATTGCGGCCGTGCGCGTTCGGTGTGGAGGGATTTCCGCGCCCGCCGCACTCCTGCGGTTGCGGTCCGTGCGCGCTTTGGGCGCGAAAGTGGCTGGGTGGTATGACGGGCGCGTCGTGACGTGGCATGGCATGGCGTGATGTGGTGTGGCGCGGCATGATGCCATGCGCCGGGATGGACGGACGCGGAATGTCGAGTTGTCGGTGCGAGACGGAGTAGCCACAAGCTTTTGGAACGTTCTATATCGGTTTTTTCGTCGAGTTGTCGGTGCCGCAACCGGTTGCCATATCAGGGGTCGCACCGACAACTCGCGGTTCGTGTGTTTTCGGGGCCCCATACTTGAGATATGGGTTGTGCGAACGCCGGAGAGGAACGAGGGTAAGGAGGCCCCAATGCTGATCGTTGCCATAGTGCTGATGGAGATCGTGATCGTGGCGATCGGCGTCTTCATGATCTGGAAGCCCGAGATCCTGTGGAAGATAGAGAATTTCCTCAGCGTCAAGGGCGGCGAACCCACCGAATTCTATCTGGCCATGCAGCGTGTCGGCGGCGTACTGCTGCTCGTGCTGGCGGTGTTCCTGCCGTTCATCGTGCTCGCGACACAGTGACCGCCACGGCCGTTATGACCGTTCCAAGGCATCGCCGAGAAGATCGCGGTATGCGACAGTCCATCCTCTGCCGCGTACTTAGGGTGCTGTGTCGTTAATTCGTTGACTATGTCTGGCTCTCCTCTCTGAAGCTGAGCCGTCGAGCAAGCGCCGGAGGCGTTTGTAGGCGAAGGCGAGGCGACAGCCGAGCGGACAAAGCTCGGCCCACAAGGCCGTCCTTGATTGCAGGCCGAGCTGGCCGCGCAGCGGTCTGAGGGGAGTGAAAGCAATGGTCCGAATCAGGTGAACGCGGTTCTCCACGGCCGCTGCGACACAAGTTCCATCGTATGGAATCGTCGTGCTCCCGCCGGCGGGAGCTGGCTCGCGCAGCGAGACTGAGGGTGGTCGACACGGTACCGAAGGGCCTCATACGCATGCAGTCCGCTGGGATTGATGTCGCACGCGAGAGCATCCGCACAATACGCAAAGCGGCTTCATGCCTTTCACAGAGGCATGGATCCACTTTGCGCTATAGGACGGATAACCGGACGGATCCAGACGCGAAACTTGCTGTAATAACGGGGTTGCCTTGGCTTGGCAAATCTATAAACCGAGTTACACGATATTTATCCGCAGTTTGTTCTGCGTTTGGCGTGTACGAACAATACAGGAAACATTATCGCGTCTTCTCCAGGGATCCGGTCAAAGAGTCGGAAGCGCAAATGTTTGCAAACAATGGCTCGAGCACGCCTAACGGCAATATGAACGTCGGTTGAATCGATCCCGAGACAGAGTTCTCGGAAAGTTTCGGTGCATGGCATGTCGAAACGGCTTCGCGTTCATGTACCGGTGTTTTCCTTTCCTCCGGTTGCTGAAGAAACGGCGACCCAATCCAGTGGAAGGAATAACTTATGAGCATCAAGCGTTGTGGCTCAGCCATTGCGTTCTTGTGTGCGGCTGGCCTGCTGCTGTCCGGTTGCGGGGCGACCGCAAGTGATGGCAGTGATCAGGCCGCTTCGACGTCCGACGGCAAGAAGACCATTACCGTGTTCATCTCCGGTGATACGAATGTCGATGATTTATGGAGCAAGGGCATCATTCCTGCATTCGAGAAGAAGAATCCCGACATTCAGGTCAGGACCCAGTTGGATCTTCACGGTGAACACGACCAGCAGACCGTGGCCAAGCTCGCCACCTCAGTGAATGACCAGAAGGATCCCGGATACCAGCTGATCGACGCGGGTTGGGTTACCGGTCAGGCCGCGAAGGCCGATCTGCTCGACAAAGTGAGTGAATCCGATGAGCCGGCTTTCGCCGACATTCCCGCTGATACGGTCGCCGGTGGCAAGGGGGTCGGCATCCCGTACCGTGCGTCATCCGTACTGCTTGCGTATGATTCCACCAAGGTCAAGGATGTTCCGAAGACCCTTGCCGATCTAATTGCTTGGATCAAGAAGAATCCCGGCCAATTCGCATACAATTCCCCGGCAACCGGTGGCTCCGGCGGTGCTTTTGTCACCACCGTGCTCGATAGTCATCTGGACAAGGAGCAGCAGGACAAGTTGCGCCAGGGACAGGATCAGGCGTCCGAAGCCGCATGGAAGGCTGGCTTTGACGAGCTTGCTTCGCTCAATCCATACGTATATCAAAAGGGCGTGTATCCGAATGGCAACGATCAGGTCATTCAGATGCTTGGCAATGGTTCCATTGCAATGGCGCCGGTGTGGTCCGATCAGTTCATTACCGCCCAGAAGAACGGCACCGTTCCCGAGACCATCAAATACACGCAGATTTCCGATCCGTCACTCAATGGCAGCGCTTCTTACCTGGGGATTCCCAAGACCGCTGACAACAAGGATGCAGTCAAGAAGCTCGTCGATTTTGTGCTCAGTCCGGAAGGGCAGGAAATCGTTTCCGATCAGGTGTCCGGCTATCCGGTCATCAATCTGGACAAGATGGACTCTGCCGTAGCGACGAAGTTCAAGGATGCCGACCCATCCGCTCTCCGCCCGTCCTATGATTCGGAAGTCACCTCCGATATGAATAATCAGTGGGACAAGCTGGTTCCAGGCAAATGACGGTTTCGCAGACGTCACCGGCCGACGCTGGCATGGCGGATCAGGGGAGGACGACGAAACGTCGTCTGCAGAATCGCAGGAATCTCATTGGGTTCCTTATGGCTCTGCCCCCGATCATCGTGCTGGTGCTTTTCGTCGGGCTTCCTGTTGTCCTCGCAATCCTGTTCAGCTTCGGATATACGGGTGGTTTGAATCAGGTTTCCGCTCAGATCGGTCAGCATGTTCATGCCGGCACGCCGTTTACCGTGGCTGCGTATGGAGACATCATCTCCGATCCGCGATTTGTTCGTGACCTGTGGGTCACGCTGTTGATTACCGTGGTGAGTACCTTGTTCGTGCTCGTGTTCACGGTGGGAATCGCAGTGTACGCACGGCTGACCAGATCAAAGGTCGGAACCCTGCTGACCAGCATGGCGATCATTCCATTGTTCATTCCGGTGGTGATTGCCTCGTGGGCCAACCTGACGTTCTACTCATCCAACGGTTTCATCCGATCGTTGTTCGCCCAATTTCATGTGGAAGGTCCCACGCTTGGATTTACCACTGCCGGTGTGATCATTGCATCAATTTGGGTGAATCTGCCGTTCGCGACCCTCATGGTCACGTCAGGAATCGAGGGTATTCCCGACGCGTTGATTGAAAGCGCGAGAGATGCGGGTGCCTCGACCATGCGTATCGTCTGCGAGATTCTCATTCCACTCGCCAAAGTGCCGATCCTGATCGCATCCACGTTCACCGCCATCGGTGTGCTCGGCCAGTTCACCGTGCCGTATTTCACCGGGCCGAACGCCCCAAGCATGCTCGGAGTCGACATTTCCAAATATTTCCAATCATTCAACCAGCCGCAACAGTCGGTGGCGATCGCCTGCGTGATTTTTGTATTCGCTATCGGCATCGCTGTCGCATACATCAAAGTATCAGTTGGGGACAGTGGAAAGAAAGAAGGTGAACGATGAACGGGCAAATCCGGCATGTGCTGGGAACGATCGTGAAATGGCTGATCGTCCTGTTGACGGCATTGTTTATTGTCGGTCCATTTCTGTGGCTCGTCGTTCATGCATTCGCCACGTCTTGGAAATATCCGAATCTGTATCCGGACGGTTTCACGCTTAAGTGGTGGAACGTCGTATTCGCCGACGACAAACTGGAATCCGCCATCGGCAACAGCCTGTTCTTCGCGCCACTGACCGTCGCCATCAGTTCCCTGATCTGTCTGCCCGCCGCGTACGCGTTCGCGCGCTTTGACTTTCCTGGTCGCCGACTGTTCCAAATCAGCCTGTTTGCGGTGAACGCGTTCCCGAAAATGGGATTGTTCGTATCCATGGCGGCCATTTTCTACGGTATGCATCTCATGGAATCCGTGACCGGTATCCTGATCATTCATGTCATCAGCACGTTGGTGAACATGACTTGGATTCCGGCCGCCGCATTCGCCAGCGTTCCGCGAAACCTGGAAGAGGCTGCGGCTGACGCAGGAGCTGGTAAATTCCGCGTATTCCTCTCGGTGACCTTGCCGATGGCCGCGCCTGGCATTCTGGTCGCCGTGGTCATGTCGTTCCTTGCGTCGTTCGATGAATCCCAGGGAACGTATCTGGTCGGAGCGCCCAAGTACATGACCATGCCGACGCAGATGTATTCCATGGTGCTCAATTATCCGGAACAGGTGTCAGCCGTATTCGCGCTTCTGCTGGCGATCCCGTCGACGGTGCTGCTGCTCGCATGCCGCAAGTACATTGTCGGCGGGCGGTTGGCTGAGGGTTTCCAAATCCGCTGATGACCATGACAACCACGTTGAAAGAATAATCATGAACGATATGACAGCGAGCGATGCCGGAGGCCTTCGCCTTGAAGGTTTGCACAAATCATTGGGCGGGCGTCGAATCATCAAAAACGTTACTCTCCATGTGCAGCCTGGTGAACTGGTGTGTTTGCTCGGACCCTCCGGATGCGGCAAGACCACCACGTTGCGCATGATCGCAGGGTTCCTTCACCCAGACAGAGGCAGCGTATGGATGGACGGAGTCGATGTCACCGATCTCGGCGCGGAAAAACGCCCCAGCGCCCTTGTCTTTCAGAATTATGCGCTCTGGCCTCATATGACCGTCGAAAGGAACGTGAGCTTCCCGCTGCGCGTAGCCAAACGTCCCAAGGGCGAAATCGTGAAACGAGTCGACGCCGCGCTTGAAATGGTCAATCTGACCGCTCGGCGCAATGTGCGTCCCTCCCAAATGTCCGGTGGCGAGCAGCAGCGTGCCGCGCTGGCCCGAGCGCTGGTCCAAGAACCCAGCATCCTTCTGCTGGATGAGCCGCTGAGCAACCTCGACGCGAAACTACGAGAAAAAGTCCGTGAGGACATTCGGGAGATCCAACAACGACTCGGCATCACCACGATTATGGTCACCCACGACCAGCAGGAGGCCATGGCGGTTTCCGATCGGATCGCGGTCATGCACGATGGTGTGCTCGAGCAAATCAGCAAGCCGGAAGACCTGTACACACATCCGAATACAGAGAACATCGCGCGTTTCATCGGCACCATGAGCGAATACGACAAAGCCTTCGATCCGAAAGGATACGGTGTGAAAGATCACTGGCTGGTCCGCCCGGAAGATGTGGTCTACGCCCCGCAAGGCCAATTGCAGGTGACTGGTCAACTCCCGTCATTCACCGCCCGGCTGACTCGCGTCATTCCTCATGGCCGCTACGAGGACATGTGGTTCGACGCATTCGACGGAACAACCATCATCGGGCTCCGCCCACTCGGCGACACAAGACTCCATATCGGCGACCAGGTTGACATCACTGCAAGCAAGGCCTATCACTATCACGACAACCAGCTCAAGGAGATTCTCGCATGAATATGCGTTTCGCCGCGCATCGCGGTGTACATGACGCCGACAAAGGCGTCAAGGAAAACACGCTCGCCGCATTCAAGGTCGCGGTCGCAGAGCATGCCGATCTGATCGAACTTGATATACGACTCACCAAAGACCGACGAGTGGTTGTCAATCATGATCCCGATCTGGAGCGGGTCTGGGGAGACGCTCGCCGTGTCGAAGACGTCACGCTGGCCGAACTGCAGGAGGCGAACCAGAATCCCGACAACCGGGTTCCTCTCCTGTCCGAGGTGCTGACGCTCATCCACAACAGCGGATCCTTGTTGCTCATCGATATGGACAATGCGCGGGTTGCCGAGCCCGCTTACCAGGTCGTGCATGATATGGGCATGGAGAAGGAGGTCGAATGGTGCGGGCTGCCCGAAGGCATGCAGGTTATCCGCGATCTGAGCCCCGAGGCGATCATATGGCTTGCATGGGAGAGCGGCCGACTGCCGCAGGAATCGGATCTGCAAGCCATGAAGCCGCAGGTCATCAATCTGCCGTATATCATCGTCGGTCCGCGGCTTGTCGGGCGCGCTCATGAACTTGGGCTCAACGTTCATTGTTGGACCGTCGATGAGCCGGTCTTCGCCGAGTATCTTGCCGGCATTGGTGCAGACGGCATCACATCCAACCGTATGGGTGCGATTCGTGCCGCGGCACTCAAAGCCGCCGACGGCCCCCGTACCGATGAGGTTGACGAACTTCGGGCGCTGTATACGGCACGGCATATTGCGCAGGCGGCAGTCGCGCTGATTCGTGAATCCGGAAGCGAATACCGTACCAATATACATGGCAAAGCCACTCCCGCTGACCTTGTCACCGATCTTGACGGACTCATCGAATGTCAGGTGCGCGATGCCTTGGCTGCGCAATTTCCCGACATTCCCGTCGTCGGGGAGGAAATGGGTGGCAAGGAACCTGATAGCGGGTGGTGCTGGTTCGTCGATCCGCTCGACGGTACCATCAACTTCGCCAACGCAGTGCCGTGGTTCAGCTTTTCGCTCGCACTCGTATGCAATGGCGAGCCTGTAGTCGGAGCGACCATCGATCCAGCCGGTTGGCGCGTCGTCACCTCATGGCGAGGCCACGGCGTTTGGATCGATGACAGGCAATGGGAACTGCCGGAGCGGACCGTCGACGAGCGGGATCCCATCAGCGGAACCATTGTTTCCGTTGAGCTCCTGAACAATGTCGCATGGCCGTGCCTGCCGCATATGTTCACAGAACTCTCCGATCGCTTCTGTATGCTGCGCATTCCCGGGACCGGAACCAGCACGGTCGCCGGGGTCGCCTTGGGACGCGGCGTAGCCAGCCTGATCGGTCGATTCGGTCCAGTGGACCACTATGCCGCAATCCTCCATGTGCATGAAGTCGGAGGCGTCGTCATGGATGAATATGGTCGGGAGACCATGAACCCGAGGGGGCAGGGCTTCTTCGTCGCCCGTGACCATGAAGTCGCCGGCATCATCGCGCACATGTGGCATCGGGCACGGACGGAGCTTGAAGAACAGCGGTGACAAGAGCGTTTCGCGAAATCCTCCCAGGCGCGCGAATCGTGCAAGAAGGCCGTTGGACGCCTTGGAAGTTAGGGCATTCAACGGCCTTCGGATGCTTACCGCCCGTCGCCCGTCTGCCGCCTACTGGATATCGGAGATGGGCTTGCCGAGTTCGCCCCGTATGCGTGCGGTGCATGAGATGATCGCGGCGGCGATTGTGAACACCCAGATGACCGCGAATCCGACGGCCACGTTCGAGGAGAGCACCACGCCGACGAGCAGGGGCACGAATACCTCCAGCACACTGATGATGGTCTGGGAGATGCCCGTCGCGTAGCCGATGAACCTCTTGGGCGGAATGATGGCGAGCAGCGAGCCCGTGGACTGCTTGTTCATGAACTCGCCCAGAGTCTCCAGCACAGCCGCCGCAAGCAACGCCTTGGTGTGTTCGCTGCCGGTCCCATAGTCGATGCGTGAAACGTGATTGACGGCAGATGACGCCCGCCTGCGCGTCCGGGCCGAACATCCGCCAGCCGCGCTCCCTGAGCAGCCCGATGAGTGTTTCGGACGTATCGGGAAGGAACGGAAACGCCATCGACCTGGCGCCCAGCGAATGTGCCTGAACTTCCGCGGCGTCGAGCAGCCGTTCCAGCATGGCGGGCTTGTCCGCGACCTTGTCCGACAAGAGCACGGCGCTGTTGCCCATATGCCGGCCTCCCAACACCAGCGACGGCAGCAGGTCGGCGGCAAGATCGTCATGCAGGCCGACCATGGCCGCCGCCTTGGCGTCGCCCATCTCGTTCGCGGCCCGCACCACCATGCGATCGGGACGGCCCAGGACCCATACCGAGCGATCGGTGGCCAACGCGCACGGCAAGCCAGCAACCCATGCGCCGGACCCGTCCACATCGACCAGGTACCGCATCTCCGTGGCAGCGTTGCGTTCCTGCAACGCCAATCCCACCGTGCCCAACGCGATATCCGGCAACATCGGCATGATGCCATTCCATGTGCCCACGTCCAATTCAGACGCACGCTCGTACGTCTCGATCACTGCTTTCCCCTCCCGCACCGGCAGATTCACGATAGCGGAAACCGCATAACAAAATCCCCTCTCGGGAAAGAACCTGAGAGGGGATTTATCTCAATTCAGCTGCCTTGTGGCTGCCTCATGAGTATGGATCGCTGGAATTCCAACGATCTCAGCGCTCTGCAACTCAGATGTGGAAGTACAGCTCGTACTCCAGCGGGGTCGGGGCCAGACGGGCCTGATCGATCTCGCCGCGCTTGATGTCGATCCAGGTCTCGATCAGATCCTCAGTGAACACGTCACCGGCGGTCAGGAAGTCGTGGTCGGCTTCGAGCGCGTCCATGGCCTCGGCCAGGGAGCTCGGCACCTGCTTGATGCCGGCGTGCTCTTCCGGAGGCAGCTCGTAGAGGTCCTTGTCGACCGGCTCCGGGGGCTCGATGTGGTTGAGGATGCCATCGAGGCCGGCCATGAGCTGGGCGGAGAAGGCCAGGAACGGGTTGCAGGACGGATCCGGGGCGCGGAACTCGATGCGCTTCGCGGCCGGGGAGGTGCCGGCCAGCGGGATGCGGATGGCTGCGGAACGGTTGCGGGCGGAGTAGACCAGGTTGACCGGCGCCTCGAAGCCCGGAACCAGGCGGTGGTAGGAGTTCAGCGACGGGTTGGTGAAGGCCAGCACGGAGGAGGAGTGCTTGATCAGGCCACCGATGTACCAGCGGGCCAGATCGGACAGGCCGCCGTAGTTCTTCTCATCGTAGAACAGCGGCTTGCCGGCTTTCCCCAAGGACCGGGGGGACCACACCC
>OBZB01000200.1_pt1 | contig 10324 bp, 8 predicted proteins | sample 1476861 | NCBI WGS metagenome assembly OBZB01 (sample SAMEA2580226, study PRJEB22360) | human gut metagenome | biome: human gut; feature: human-associated habitat; material: faeces | place: Denmark | collected 2008/2010
ATCCTAGTTTTAAAATGCAAGAACATGTTCTATTTCCAGAAGCATAGACGACCTATATCAACACCATTATAAAATAGCTTTCATAAGCATTATATTATACAAATATATGAATTAACTAACAAAAGTCGAGCAACTAAACGATAGAAGCTCGACTTTTTAGTACTAGAAAACTAAAATATACTTAGTTAAGATACAGCATTCACGGTATCCCAAAGAATTGTATGTATGTCTTCATTTGTTATGTGGACAGACTAGCCCTCTATGGCATCAACTACTTCGCCAATGTACATATAATGTGGTTCCCAACGATCATGCCCAGCTTGTGTATATACAGCAGGATTAGATGCGTAATAATCTTTTACCTTTTCTGCCAAATAGGCTTCATCGAATTGGTGTTCATATAGCTTTTTACATACAAAAGTTAACTCTGCTTCTTTGAAAGTTACCCCATCGCCTGCCACAACTGGCGTTAGACCAGAATTTGCCACCTTATTTTCGTCGCGGCCAGAATGAGAACCTAAATAACCAAGAGCCTTGCGATAGCTTTCAGGGAAGAAACTAACTGTAAAGGTATCGTATTTCGCCATAAACTCTTGAGTGTAACGCGCTGGATGAATGTACACTGTCACCGTGGATATATCGCCACCATTAGGGCCCCATATGTTGCCCATACTGCCCCAACTAACCGTACACGTATTAAAATCATCAAGCGTTCCAGCCGTAACAAGAGCCCAACGATTCTCAAACATGGTAAAAGCTTGATAATCTTTTGTTTCAAATGGTTTCATAAAGACCTCCAGTTTATCTCAATTTGACGATATAAATCTTTACATCTATAATATAGATAGATAGTCAGACGAGTAGTTGCGTCAGGCTCATCTCTAATAACATATAAACATGTAGAAATGGCCTTTTCGTTTTATCTAATTTCCGAAGAAACGAAGGGCTATTTTGCTATTTCTAAACAAATAAGCGCCACAAGTGCTCCAAAGGATATCATGACTGATAAAATCCCAAGGATAACCATAATGATTTTATACCCACTCATAAGCACCCCTCCCTTCAAAAGCGAAGAGAGGCCCAACCTCATCTGACTATCCTAACTTTATTATAAAACGAACTAATATGCGATACAATAAGAAACGAATAATAGAGATATACAGATAAATACATAGAAAAATCCCGTTAATAACGGGCTTTTTTATTCCCAATGTATATATATTCTCCAACAAGCAATAAAACTCCTCTTTGTATTTTCCCCAGTTTTTATGGATAATTAAACTATACTTGATATATGCACCGCAAGTAGTAAGGGTGATTTAGTATGAATCTCTAGATAGTGTAAATTTTTGGAGGTGTCATATGGATTCTCTGACTATTATTTGGGTTATTGTTTGCGCCTATTTATTACTGAATTTATTAGTCGGCGTGTATTGTCATATTCGTGTAAAAGATAGTACTGACTATCTACTCGCAGGTCGTCGTATTGGGGTTCTTATGACGGCAGGCACATTAGCAGCTACGGAAATCGGTGGTGGGAGCACCGTAGGTGTAGCCGCGAAAGCGTATGGTTCTTGGGGTTTATCTGCAGGTTGGTACGTAGTATCTGCAGGGATTGGTGTCATCCTCGTTGCGTTCATCGCACCGCTCTTACGGCGTGCCATGGCAACAACAGTGCCAGAGATCATCGGCCGTCGTTTCGGCGCATCTAGCCATCTCATTACTTCCATTCTGTCCATGCTGGCAACAATCACACTAGCAGGCGTACAGATTACAGCAACTGCAACTATTATTAGCGTTCTCACAGGGCTTTCAACAGAGCTCGCCATCCTCATCTGCGGCGCGGTACTCGTAATTTATACCATGTCCGGCGGTATGTGGAGCGTTACGATGACGGACGTTATCCATTTCTTCGTCCTCGTTGGGGGCTTCTCCCTCGCTGTGCCGTTCGTATTGCACAATGTGGGCGGCTGGGAATCGGTAGTTGCGAAATTGCCGCCTGAACAATTAGGATTTACGAAGGTTGGTTGGAAAACCATCATCGGCCTCATCATTATGTACTTCATGACCTTCTCCACCGGCCAAGAATCCGTACAACGGTACTTTGCAGCGAAGAATGAAAGAACGGCCGTTCTCGGTTCTATCATTTGTGGTATTATCATGGCTCTGTTCGCCTTTGTTCCTGCGGTTTTAGGCCTCGTAGCATTGGCTGAATTCCCGAACATCGAAGCGAACAATGCGGTGGCAACGGTAGCGCTTAACCTCATGCCTCCTGTAATGGCAGGCTTCGTTATGGCTGCGGTCGTGTCGGCTACGCTTTCATCAGGCGCAGGCGACCTCTTAGGTGCCGCAACAGTATTTACCAAGGATATTGTGGAACATCATTTTGGTAAAAGCCTCACTGACGCTCAGCTCACAAATTACAGCCGTCTGTGCGTGCTATTCCTCGGCATCATCGCCATCATCATCTCCCTCGTAAGCAAAGCCATCATTCCGATGCTCGTATTTGCTTTCACAATGAGATCCGCTGGCCCATTCGCTGCATTCCTACTTGGCCTCACTTGGAAAAATGCAACAGCTGGCGCTGGCATTTGGTCCATCGTGCTCGGCTCCATCGCAGGCGTGTACTGGGAATTCGTTGGCAATCCATATGGCATCATGTCCATCATCTTTGGTTCCATCGTCAGCCTCATCGTCTTTGTGGCTGTGGTGTTCATTGAAAGATCTATGGGTAAACCACCCGCTCCTCCGGCTATACCTGATGATGTAAAAGAGATATAAGCAGCTTGTTATAATCTGTGACTTAGTAATAGACCTAAAAGTACTATAAAATTACAATTATAAAACCAAAAACTCCTATCGGTGAAAGTCAATAGGAGTTTTCCTTATGTTACAACAACATCATCAAACTGTATGCCATACACGTGTTCATCATAATTTGACGATATATCATAACCTTACTATAATATAAGAAGATAGTCAGACGAGTAGCTACGTCAGGCGCATCTCTAGTTACATAAAAACATGAAGAAATGGCCTTTCCGTTATCTAGTTACACTAGGCAACGGAGGGCTATTTGCTTTTTGTAAAGCAAATAAGGGCACTAAAGCTCCAAAAGTAATAACAATAATCCAGTAAAGGCACGTTCTCATGAGTATGAGTATACTATACCCTTGAGAACGTGCCTATTTGTAACTAGGATTTCATAGGAGTAACACCTACTCATACCTTCTTACTATATTATAGTCACAATATCTATTTGCTTTTACAATATTAACACTAAAGAATCTATCGTTCTCAACATTGCTCAATATGCATAGTATACATATTGAATATTCATTTCCCGTATGTTTTAATGAAGACAAATACCATTCGTTTATGACAAATTAAATATGTATCCTTTATTAGAGAAATCCACTATATTTACACTACATAATAGGTCTTTACTACCATGCTTATATAAATCTTAAAACGCATCATGGTAGCTTTTTTATTACGTAAAGGAGTATAGATGTATGAGTAAGGAGAAATTAGAGTTTGTTGAACCAGTTGATACGAACACAGATAATGAGTATTCTAGAGAGCCTGTCCCGTTAGGAGCAAGAAAATCCTGCTTTTCTCTCACCATTGTTTGGACTGGATTCGTTTTTCTTGTAACTAGTATGATGGCTGGTGGTGGATTAGCGGCAGGGCTAACTTTTAACGAATTACTATTAGCCATGATTCTAGGCAACATTTTCTTATGTATCATCGCAGGGCTAGTGAGTGTAATCGCCTATAAAACAGGCCTTACCTTTGCCCTTTTGACGAGATACAGCTTCGGTCAGGAAGGATCTAGAATTGCCTCTCTCTTTGTACCTATCGTCAATCTAGGTTGGTACACGATTCAAGCGGCTTTATATGGACATTTTATTGCTCAAGTTTTTAACCTTTCCTACACAGGCGAAATCATTGCGATGATGCTTAGCGCCGTTATCATGGGTATCTTTGCAGTTCTCGGCATTAAATCCCTCGCCGTATTCGGCTATATTGCGATTCCATCTATCGTATTCCTTTCACTAGGAACAGCGGCTCGCTCGGTTCAAACAATCGGTGGCTGGCAAGAACTATTTAACTATGTGCCATTGCAACCTATTGATTTACTTTCAGGCATTACCATCGTTATCGGTACATGGATTCTATCCACTGCTACATGTATCGCCGATATTATGCGCTATGGTAAAAGCAAGAAAGATGTTATTACAGCGAGCACAATCGGTCTATTAGGCGGTAATACCTTAATGATCAGCTGCGGTGCTATCGCAGGCGTTGCTATGAATGATGGTGACTTAATCAACGTACTATTAAGCTTTGGCCTCGTGTTCCCAAGCTTACTATTGTTGACTACAAACATCTTTACAACAAATGGTGCGAACCTGTATTCCACATCATTGAACCTAGCAAACTCTTTCAAACTGAACCGAAATATTATGCTAGCCGTGCTCATTGCTATCTCTGCATTAGCAACAATGACACAACCATATAAAATTGACTCCCTCTTTGTATTCTTAAGTACACTAGGCGTCATCGTTCCGCCACTATGTGGTATTATCTTAGCGGATTTTTACCTGGTTCATCGCGGAAAATATATCGATTACAACAAAGCGATTTTCAAAAAATGGAATCTAGTTCCATGGATCACATGGGCCATCGCATTGGTCTGTGTTAAATTCATACCATTCGGACTGGCTTCGCTGAACGGGATTGTAATCGGCGCCCTACTGTACGCAGTCATTACGTATATTGTTAAACCTAATGTTGTTAGTGAAAGCAAAGGGTGATTATCATGGCAATTCATAAACTATCTGCTATACTAGGCACAATCATTATGGGCATCGGATCCTTTATTACCTGTCTAGCCACTAATGAAAGCGCCATTACCCTTGGTAACGGCATGCTCGTGGTAAGCATTATTATGATGGGATTTGGGTACTCGAAATGGCAACCGTAAAAAATTAATATTTATATAAAATGAGAAAAAGCACTATCTACAAATAATAAGATAGTGCTTTTCTGCCCCATTGGGGATTGTTTAATTGACCATATTACTTCAGCCACGATGTTAATGCGAGCAACGATCCTAAAATATTTCCGTTTCCTAATGAGGATTATTTAATTTAACCTTAGACATACATATGCTACAAAGCTATTAGCGAATGGCTTAAAGTTTCCGTTCCCTAATGGGGATTATTTTATTTAACAACATAAATTACTGCATATCATTAACGATGACTTCCATATAGGGTTTCCGTCCCCATCAGGGGATTATTTAATTTAACGTGACGTATGACGACATTATTTTTTTATAGTACATTAACGGTTCAAATTTCCGTCCCCTAACGGGGATTATTTAATTTAACTATCGATTTCTAGGCTCCCCATTGATCCGATAATCCATATGAGTTTCCGTCCCCATCAGGGGGATTATTTAATTTAACCGTGTTTATATTAGCACGGAAGCACAGGAAAACGAGAAAAAGTTTCCGTCCCCTAATGGGGATTATTTAATTTAACACGAAGTTATCGTCTTTTCATTAATTCAAACAATGATGGTGAGTTTCCGTCCCCATCAGGGGATCATTTAATTTAACGAGATAGCACATAGAACGGCAACTCTTCTTGCTGACAATCTAGTGTTTCCGTCCCCATCAGGGGATTATTTAATTTTACCCTTGCTTAGACTACTGAATCCTAAAGAATACGATCCAGAGTAATTTCCGTCCCCATCAGGGGATTATTTAATTTTACTGGAAGTTCTGCCGCCAAGCATGGCATTATAAGAGAGTCCAGTTTTCCGTTCCCATCAGGGGATTATTTAATTTAACTGTATGAGATTACAAACGACATTGAAGAGAACATCGAGGATTAACTTTCCGTCCCCTAACGGGGATTATTTAATTTAACATGCAAGTTGCCTAGTTTTGATTGGTACAGAATTCTTTAATGGCTTTCCGTCCCCTAACGGGGATTATTTAATTTAACTAACGCACGCAAGTTAAACGAAGGCGAAAAGTTGCCTATTAGTTTCCGTCCCCTAATGGGGATTATTTAATTTAACATTACGAACCTATACTAATTGTATAACCAAGTGCGAAAAAACAGTTTCCGTCCCCTAATGGGGATTATTTAATTTAACCATAGCGAGGATGGACTTGTTTGCAAAATTTACGCCGATAGGTTTCCGTCCCCTAATGGGGATTATTTAATTTAACAATTAGAGGAAATTAAAGAAATTATTAAGAATGAACTAGATTGTTTCCGTCCCCTAATGGGGATTATTTAATTTAACTCCTCCATAACAATAAAAGGAGTGTGATTAGATGAACGAATTAGTTTCCGTCCCCTAATGGGGATTATTTAATTTAACGTGCTTTCATCTACGTTGCAAGTGTAGAGTTTATCTACCAATGGTTTCCGTCCCCTAATGGGGATTATTTAATTTAACAAAAGAATTTATCAGAAGATACTCGTAAACGTTTATACGATAAAGTTTCCGTCCCCTAATGGGGATTATTTAATTTAACAGGCAGTATCTGATAATGGGTTAGTATGTAAACTTTATGCAGGTTTCCGTCCCCTAATGGGGATTATTTAATTTAACATACACTTTTTATATTAGGTATCTTTATTTTGTTAGTTGTATTCGTTTCCGTCCCCTAATGGGGATTATTTAATTTAACCCTGTCTTTGAAACAACAGATATTTACTGGTTCTAAAATGCCAAAAACGGCGGAGATTGTAAATCTACCCTAAAAGGCACTTTAGCGAGCTAAAACAATGCCGTTTAACCGCGCCACTATCACAACGGTGCAGATTTAGTTTTCTGAGAGTTAAATCTAGGTCTATTATAGCACATCACTAGCATTAATGAAAAACATATGAAAATAGAGCCACTTTATATAAGGTAGCTCTATTGAGGTGCCATATGTAACTTATTTTCAGTAGTTCATCTACTCCCGCATTTTTGTTTATTTTCTTATACGCCTATCCTCCTTTTTCAGATTTCTCTCCACTCGCCTATTTCTACTTTCACCATCCAACGAATTATCTCGTTAGGTCTCTCCAGGCGATAAATAGTTCGGCCACGACTTGAGGGTTTTGGCTGAGTTTGATGCGGGCTAGCATTTTTCGCACGTAGTTGCAGTGTTCTAGCATCGCTTCATTCAGTTTGTGTTTGACATGACGCGGGGATTGGTACACCAAGATTGGTGCAAAGTCCGCCACATGAATATAGCTCGTATCCGGTTCCGGACCTTCCGTAACAATATATTCATAGGGTATAGCCACATTAAAGAGGCCATACACCACGTCCTTGCCAATAGGTCGGCGACATTTAATATGAGCAAAGGTTAGATGTGGACCATAGGTCTTAGGCGCGGTATAGCTGCTGCGCCGACCATCGCTGGTCATGATGTAATTGGGTCTCAGCCCTTCCTGCATCGCCAGCTCTCGCGTAATCGTTCGCATCGGCAGATGGACCATTTCTTCGCGTCCATCCACAAAATAGCACTTCGTACTGTCCCCACCACTAGGTTGATAGGTAGGAATAAAACAAACAATGTGATTCTTTGGATTCGTGTAAATCAAATCCAAATCTTCTCCCTTAGATAGCCGAGCGGCCATCAAATCTGTTGGTTTATCATCTATTGCCATGGAATCCTCTCCAATCTGATCAGGAACATTCCTTTCAACAATACAATGAACACGTGTTCTGTGAAAGCAGATTAGCATGCTTTAATCTGCTGCTGACTTAATTGTATATCAGCCTGTATAATTTGTAAATATATATACAAAACTATAGAAATTTACGTATATTTAATGACTTTATGATCTTGTAAAAGTTATATTACCTTGATGTGTCATTATTTTCTCATTTAAATTGAGAATTGCATATTTTATGTATATTTGTTAATCGAGATTAAAAGAAATATGCAATATATAGGATATAAATAAGAAATTAAATTATAATAACTAATGTATACGCACGTCCTTAAAGTCCGTACTCAAATACCTGCGCAGCTTCCGAATGGCTCGTTCGTGGCGCCGTTGTATGGCTTGGCGGCTGCAGTTCAACTCTTCACTAACCGATACCAAGCTTTGACACTCACCATAGACACGGCGCAGTAGGTCCCGTTGATCAGGAGATAGTACGAGGCGTGCTCGCAGCCTATGCTCTTCATCGGCACTCATTACCATATCCGCCACATTCTCGCCAGATGCGAAGATATCCATACCAAAGGTGACTTCTCCATCATCGGTGGTGCGATCTGGGATGTGAATTTCACGGCGATAACGCAATCGCTCCCGCTTCCAGTACCTCATGTAACCGTACATGATGCCAGCTTTCACAAAGCCTGGGAACGGTACGGGCCCTTCCAAATCGAAGCTATAAATCGATTCTATGAGGATCGCCCAAAGATAACTCTCTACGTCCTCGCGGAATTCGCGGTTTCCCATGCGATTAGTATAGTGCAAGATGAGCGGTCGATACCTGCGACAGAGCTCGATTTGTGCCGCATCATGACGAAGCTCATCAACGGACCACGGTTGATACCCTACCGTCTGAATCCTCATATTTGGCTTTTGACAAATGGACACGAGACTCTTGTCCGACAAGGACGATAAAACTTGATGACCACAGACGAGGGTCTGTAATTTCAATTTCTCTGGAATACTTCGGCTAGACTTATTAGCTTTCGATAGTAAAGAATGAGATGGTAATGCCTGTGTTTCTAATTTTTTTGACAGATAGTTGTCAGATTGTAAGTTTGCAGTTTTAATACATGTTCTTTGTACTAAAGGTTCTTCGTTGGTATATAACATAAATCCCCTTTCCTGCCATGGCATAGCGCTTATGTACACAATACCGCGGAAAGAGTTTTTTGACAAATTGGCAATTCCTTGGAATTTCCCTATATTTTGTTATATTGGAGCCTTAATTTTCATCCATAGTACACCATAAGTATGAGATTCAAAGGGTAATTGCTGAAAATATATTATTACTAAAAATGACACCACATACGCAATGTGGTGTCATTTTTTAGAGGAAATATATACTATCATTGGGTAATAGTATTCAATCTTTAAGTAATAGTATTCAATCTAAAATTGTCTGATTAAATCGCAATACACGCGGCTTGGACAAAGTCCTTTAGCTGCGGTTTTACATGATTATAATATACATCAGCACCATAACCGCGCACGATGTCTCCCCAGTATTTATATACATAGCGGTACCAGAAATGGAACATACTATTCGTGAAATGGTAATCCGCGTACTTCGCGTTCCCACGACTACTTGCCTGAATGCGACCCACGAGCCCCATCGACATAAGATCGTTCAAACGGGATGTAAAGGTGCCACTTTTAATTTGGCTTTCTTGTAAAAGCTCCACGTAATACGGTCTTTCCAAGCTAGCAAGACCCGTTAAAATGGCATTGGCACCCGTTATATTCTTCATATCTCGATGCAAGATATATTGTGTTTCTTCAAAGAGAGCTCCCGTTACTGAGAAGAACAAGTTAATAATATTCGTATCAATGCTTTCACCATTATCAAAGTATTGCACATAGGCAGGTAACCCACCGGTTACGGCAAAGACGGTGCGCAAATCGTCCTTTGCATAGTGAAGGCCCAAAGATTTCATATCAACTAAGGAAAATGGTTTCACCTCGAGATATTCGGACACGAAAGGCCCGATAAGGCTGCGATTGCCAATGATGCGGCCATCGAGCTGTTCCATGCCATTAGCCATCAATATGATGTTCAAACGGCTAGTATCTTTGTAGGTATCTAACAAGTCACGCAAGTGAATGGGAAACTGCGGAACTGCTTCCACCAAAGATGGATAATCGTCAATCACCACAGTCTGAGGTGTTTTCACACTGCTTTCAAAAAGCCTTACAAAGGCCTGCTGCAAACTCTCTACAGGCTCGAATGCATCTTGAGCATTAGCAGGAACAAAACGTGCCTCAAGAGCTCTATTTATATCAGCCACATGGACGGATTCATTGGCCATGCGCCCCGCCAAATATATCGCCTTATGACGGCGTACAAGTTGCGAAGCCACATAGGATTTACCACTGCGATGAGGACCATATACAACACATAAACTCATTTGGCCCATTGCAATTCGGGACTGGATACGCTCTATAATCTCAGCACGTCCCACAAAATTCATATACTCACCTCCAACTATTTACGGAAATTATTATATCATAATTTTAAATCATTATTAAACTTTTTTTCATATAGTTAACATAGCTTTTTATTATGTTAATTTTT